>OMKS01000415.1_pt1 | contig 39826 bp, 26 predicted proteins | sample 1674721 | NCBI WGS metagenome assembly OMKS01 (sample SAMN06264996, study PRJEB25208) | sediment metagenome | isolation source: hot spring sediment | place: USA: California | collected 2014-09-02 | reverse complement strand
GACCACCAGCGTCCCCGCGCCCGCCCACACCGCCTGCCAACCCAGCAGCGCCGCGCCCATCACCGCCGCGGCCACCCCGCTCTTGACCAGGGCCATCAGGGTGCGGCGGCCCTCCAGGCCCCCTATCCGTCGCCGGATCAATCCCAGCAGCAGCGCCAGTTCGACCAGCGTTGCTGCGCTGTTCGCCAGCGCCAGTCCCGCGTGGGCCGGCCAGCCGACATGCCCGAACAAGCCCGGCAGCGTCAAGCTCAACGCCACGTTCAGCCCCATCGCCACGCCCCCCACCCAGACCGGGGTACAGGTATCGTGCAGGGCGTAAAAGGCGCGGGCGACGATCTCTAGCCCGGCGTGCCCGATCAAGCCCAGCGCATAGAACGCCAATGCCCAGGCCACGGCGTCGGTCGAGGAGGCTTCGAACGCCCCGCGCTCAAAGAGCAGCGCCACCAGGGGACGGCCCAGCAGGATCAGGCCGACGGTAGCCGGCAGACAGAGGAAAAAAACCGCCCGCCAGGTCGCGGCCAGGGTGCTGCGCATCTCGGCCCACCGGCCCTGCGCAACCTGGACAGCGAACGTGGGAAAGGCCGCCGTCCCTACCGCCTGGGCAAACACCCCCTGCGGCAGCAGCATCAACAACCAGGCGTAATTGATGGCCGAGACCGCTCCCTCCCCCAAGCGGGAGGCCAGGCTGTTGTTGATGACGAAATTGATCTGCGCGATGGCCGTCCCCAGCATGCGGGGCGCCATCAACCGGCCCACTTCCCGCACCCCGGCGAGACGCAGCCCCAGGGTCGGGACGTAGCGCGCGCTGTAGCGAAACAGCGCTGGAACCTGGACCAGCAAGTGCAGCGCGGCCCCCACGACGACGCCGGCAGCCATCCCCCGCACTCCTATGCGCGGCCCCAGCAGCAGCGCCCCGCCGATGATGGAGAGGTTGTAGATGGAGGCGGCCAGGGCCGGCAGCAAAAAGTGCTGGTAGGCGTTCAAGGCCGCCATGACGACGCCGCTGACGCCAAAAATGACCGTCGAGATGAGCATGGTGCGCAGCAGGCTGACGGTGAGAGCCTGCTGGGCGGGGTCGTCAAAGCCGGGAGCGAGCATGGGCAGCAGGGCCGGGGCCGCCAACGCCGCGAGGGCCGCCGCGACCGTCATCACCACCAGCACCAGGTTGGCGATGGCCGAGGCCAGCCGCCAGGCCCCGGCCCGATCGTCGTGGGCCAGGTGCTCGGCAAAGGTGGGGATGAATGCCGATCCCAGCGCACCGCCGGCGACGATCAGAAAGATCATTTCCGGGACGCGGGCTGCCGCCACGTAGGCGTCCAGCTCGCCGCTGGTGCCAAAGAGCGCGCCGGTCACCATCTCGCGCACCAGGCCCAACGCGCGGCTGGCGACGAACAGGGCCATGACCAGCATGGCCGCCCGGGCGATCTGTCGTCCGTCTGTGCTCATCCTCACCTCGAAGGCGGATTATAACATCGGACTCCGTCTGTGCCAACTATCCGATATCCAACAGGCGCGGCTTGGCCTGCGGATTGATTTGTGGTACACTTGCCCACGGGCTGGCGACAAGTCGCCGCCGACGAAATCACAGGGCGGATTGGCGATCCGCCCCACCAACATTTTTCAAGGAGCAGCGCAATGGCAGACATCTTTTTGGATACAGCCAAGCTGGAAGAGATCCGCGAAGCGGCCAGTTGGGGCATCCTCGACGGCGTGACGACCAACCCGACGCTGATGATGCAGGCCGGCACCGCCGACCTCAAAACGAACACGCTCGAGATCGTGAAATTGGTGTCCGGGCCGGTGAGCGCCGAGGTGATCAGCACCGACGCTGCCGGCATGGTGGAAGAGGCACGCGAGATCCTCTCCTGGTCGGAGCACGTCTTTGTCAAAATTCCTGCCACCGCTGAGGGGCTACAGGCGATGAGCGAGATCTCGTCCTGGCCCAACGGGCGGGTCAACGCGACGCTGATTTTCTCGCCCAACCAGGCCTTGCTGGTGGCAAAAGCGGGAGCTGCCTTCGCATCCGTGTTCGTGGGCCGGATGGACGACGCCGGGCTGGACGGGATGGAGGTGGTGCGGCAGACGCGGGCGATCTTTGACATCTATGGGTTCGACTGCCAGGTCCTGGCGGCCAGCATTCGGCACCCGGCTCACGTGGTGGAGGCCCTGCTGGCCGGGGCGGACATTATCACCCTGCCGTTCGGGGTGCTGCAAAAGATGATCCGCAGCCCCTTTACGGACGCAGGGATGGCGAGTTTCGCGGCCGATTGGAAAAAAGCGATGGGTTGACATTTGGTCGCTCAGCGGTATAATACCGTCGTTCCCGTTCCTCGGTAGCTCAATCGGCAGAGCGGCCGGCTGTTAACCGGTTGGTTGTAGGTTCAAGTCCTACCCGAGGAGCCAGCGAGAAGCCAGGTTTTTGGGAAAACCTGGCTTCTTTGTTGCTAGGCAGCCTCGGCTGGCTTGGGGCCGCTCAGCTCGGCCTGGACCTTTTGGGCGATCTTTTGGATGGTGAGCGCGATGCCCGCCGCCGGGTTCGCCAGCGCGGCGATGATGACGGCCCCGATGTCGGGGGCCATCTTGCCGATGTTGGTCAGCCGGGTCGCCCCCTTCCAGCAGGGCGGGCAGCAGGGGGCGCGGGACGCCGGGCAGGCCGTCGGCCAGCCAGTCGTCGCGCCAGGCGTCGCCCAGGTTCTCGCGCAGCCGGCCGATCAGCCCGGCGGCGTGGTCGCGGCCAAGACCCGCCGGGGCATAAAGTGCTTTCGCCCCGTGAACGGGGCTCCCGAGCCCAATTCATCGGGCGCTGCTCCGTAACCCGGCGACTTTCGTCGGGCTGAAAGCTGAAACATCGCTCACTGTTCAGTGTCATTCATCGCTATCAGTGATTCAGTGTTCCGACATGTCCCATAGCTGCTGAACCTGGAGCTGGGCTATCGTTTGCAGGTGCTGGACGAGGGATTCGGCGTCATAGTGGCCGCCGGATGAAAAAATCCAGATCCACCGAGATCCGATGTCCCAGGTGCAGCGCTGCACCACTCCTGCCGGCCAAGTAAAAGGACCGTGTCGGGGGCCGTTGACCCGGCTGGATCAGGATTCGCCGGGCATCGGATGGGAGGGTGCTGAGAAACATCGAATCTGCTCCTTGGGGATATCCAATACCAAAGCCCAAAAGTTGGCCATGTTTCTAGAGATGCGCCGGCTGTAACGCACGACAGCGGCGATGGTCTGGGGCGTAAAGGCCCGTGCCGCCGGTCGCGGTCGTCCAGAACTGCCACACGGTAGGTGAGAGGGCCGCCGTCCCGCTGACGTAGCGGACGCCCGTGGTGGCGCTGGTCTGCACCAGTTCGCCCGGATGGAAGGAATGGGAGGGCGTGAGGATGATCGTGGCGCCGCTCACGCCGTGGGTGCGAGTCAGCAGCCCGGTCTGCATGCCGTGCACGGCAAAGGTGCGGCTGGTCACAGTGGCAGCGCTGATGGCGTCGCCATAGGTGATGGAGACAGTAGTGGTCGCGGGGGCAGTGCGGGTGTTGGCGGGTGGTTCTACCGGATAGGGCACCGGGGCGGCGTGGACCGGGGAGGAGTAGCGTAAGGCCCCAAACAGGCCCAGGGTCAGCCCCAGGCTCAAGAGGAACACCATCCCCAAAGAAGCAAGGATGGGACGAGAGAACGGATGAAACACGGAATCCTGCGACATGCGGTTCATTGGACACACCTCCAAAGCTCACATCGTCGAACGAGGGGCGGTACCAGGCCTGTACACCTGACTCTCCTATTATACAGAAACATCCCTGGCGATGCAATAGTCTCCTGGTACCAAGGGGATGAATGTAGCGCGGAATGACATTCCGCTGCTAGACGGTGGATTGTCAATCCGCACCATGCCTATCTGAGCGGTTGTGAACGAGAGAATGGAGTACTATAATATCCAAGTGACGTCAACCTTTGGCCCGGCCTATCGTCCGGGGGCAGAGGTATCGAGATGGAGGATAGTGTATGAGCGACGGGCAGAGTGAGCAGATTTTGATTCGTCCCCTGGGGACAGACGAGTACGACGACCTGATGGCGTTGTGGCAGCGGGCGGGCCTGCACTCCCTCAAGCCCCAGGGGCGGGACAGCCGCGCCGCCATCACCAGGCAGCTTGCCAGCGGCGTGCAAACGATCCTGGGCCTAGAGATCGAGCATCAATTGGTGGGCGCCGTCATCGCGACTCACGACAGTCGCAAGGGATGGATCAACCGGCTGGTGGTGGATCCCGACCGCCGCCGCCGGGGATACGGGACGCAATTGATCCAGGCGGCCGAGCAGGTGCTCCGCGAACAGGGCATACAGGTCATCGCAGCCTTGATCGAGAGCGACAATCCGGCCTCGCTGGCGCTGTTCGAACGGGCAGGCTACGTTCAAGTCGACGCCGGGATGTACTATATGACCAAGCGAGACAGCGCCGAAGCGTGACGGTCGGTCACCGGGTTCTATTCGTAGCGATCGTACCGCCGAAACACCTCGCCGACGCTGCACCCCTCGTGGACGCGCCAGATCACCTCGCCCAGCAGGTTGGCGACGGAGAGGACGGTGAGGTTCGACAGGCGTTTCTCCTCCGGGATGGGGATCGAGTTGGTGGTCACGATCTCTTTGACAGACAGGTCTCTCAGTCGCTCGACCGCCGGCGGCGAGAGGACGGGATGGGCAAAACAGAGATAGATATCCCGGGCGCCGTGCTCGCGCAGAATGTGGACCGCGTTGACGATGGTGCCGCCGGTATCCACTTCGTCGTCCACCAGGATGACGTCGTGGTTCTCCACTTCTCCTACCAGCGTGAGGGCTTCTGTATCCACCGCCACGCGCCGCTTTTCGATCAAGGCCAGGGGCGTACCCAGTTCGGCCGCCAGGTTGCGGGCCTTTTTGGCGAACCCCAGGTCGGCCGCGACGACGACGGCTTCTTGGAGCTGCTTGTCACGAAAATAATCGGAGAGAATGGAAAAGACCGTCAGGGCATCGCCGGGAATGCTGAAAAAGCCCTGGATCTGGTCCGCGTGCAGGTCGAGGGTGATGTACCGGTCCGCCCCGGCTACGGTGATCAAGTCGGCCATCAGGCGAGCGGTGATGGGGACGCGGGGTTGGTCCTTTTTGTCGGAGCGGCCATAGGCCAGATAGGGGATCACAGCGGTGATGCGATCCGGCGACGCGCGCTTCAGCGCATCGAGCGAGATCAACAGTTCCATGACGTTGTAATTGACCGGTGAAGAGGTAGTCTGAATCAGGAACACGTCCTGTCCGCGGATGCTTTCGTGCAGGCGCACGAAAATGTCCTCGTTGGGGAACTGGATGATATCCCGCCCCGATAGGGGTACGTCGAGATAACTGCTGATCTCTTGAGCCAGGTCGGAACAACCAGTGCCGCTGAATAACTTGATTTTGCCGTGGACGCTTAGGCCGCTACTGTTCATCTGTCTCAAACTCCGTCTCTAGAATGCTCATCACGTGCTGATCGTGATAGGTCCCTTCCCTGAACACCGCATCCCGGTAGGTGCCCTCCCATTGGAAGCCCACCTTTTCGTAACACCGAATGCCCCGCGCATTGTCGGCATCCACCCGCAAAAAGACGCGGTGCAGGTTCATCTCCCTGAAGGCGACGTCGAGCAGGGTGCGGATCGCCTGGCCGCCGTATCCCTGGCCCCAGTACGCTTTTTCGCCGATGGTGATGCCCAACTCGGCGCTGCGCTCCTTCCAGTCTATAGCGTGTAGCCCGATGTTGCCGATCAACTCGCCCTCAGCCGTCTCGATGCACAGCAAGACCTGTTCCCGCCGTTCGACTTTTTGCACGGCGGCCTCGAACCAGTGTTCCTCCTGCGCCAGGGAGAACGGCAGGTAGACCGTCAGGTGACGACGCACGTCGGGATCGCCGAACCACTGCACGAAACGTGGAAGGTCGTCCCGCTCGGGCGGGCGCAGCCGTACCTGTTTGCCCAGAATCATATCTCTCCTCCCAAATGGCATACATCGCTCAACAGTAGAATGCGCGGCCGGGTCGAATTGACTTGGACGACGCTCAACGAGCAGTTGGGAAAACGAAAGGGCGAGAAACGGCCCGGCAGCCCGATGAGGTGATTGAGGTAAGCGGACAGGACGCCGCCGTGGGTGACGATGCCGACGGCTTGCTCGGTGTGGTGGGCCGCGATCTCGTCGCATGTCGCCGTCACCCGCGCCCGGAACGAATCGAATTCCTCTTCGCCGGGGATTGTTATCTCCTCGTCTCCTTGATCCCAACGCTGCGCCAGATCGGGGTACTGGTCCACCACCTCTTCCCAGGTGAGGCCTTCCAGGTCGCCAACGCCGTGCTCCTTGAGGCGGTCGTCCACCACCACCGGCGCGCCCAGGGCCCGCCCAATGATCTCGGCTGTCTCGGCGGCCCGTTGGAGGGGGCTGGTGTACAGTTTGAGCGGCTGCTCGGCCCGCAGCCGCTCCGCTATGTGCCGCGCTTGAGCGCGACCTACCTCGTCCAACGGCGGGTCGGCCCAGCCCTGGATGCGCCTCTCGGCGTTCCAGGCCGAGCGTCCGTGGCGGATGAGCAAGAGTCGAGACATGGCCTATTCTCCATAGTTACTCGCCCAATATCTCGTGAACCGCCGTGTAGACGTCTACCTGGCGGGCCGCGATTTGGGCCGTCCACGCCTGCACCTGCTCCTCCCCCACCCGGGCGACGGTTCGCCGAAGCAGTTCTTGCTGGAGCAGGCTGAGCAGTTCCTCTCGCACCCGCTCCCGCTCCAGCTCGCTCCACAGCCCACTGGCCCGCAGGTGCTCCCGATGGGCGGCGACCGCATCCAACACCTGGGGCACGCCGCTGCCGTCCAGAGCCACCGTCTGCAAGATCGGCGGTTCCCAGAGCTGGCGAGTTTCTCCATCACCGCTGCTCAGGTTGGGACGGGGCGCGCTCCGGTCCAACACCATCTCCAAAGCCCGGGCCGTGTTGGCCGCCCCGGGCCGGTCTGCCTTGTTGACCACCAACACGTCGGCGATCTCCATCAGGCCGGCCTTGAGGGCCTGCATCTCGTCCCCCAGTCCCGGCGCTTCGACGACCACCGTCGTGTGGGCTGTGCGGGCGATCTCGACCTCCGACTGGCCGGCGCCCACCGTCTCTACCAGCACAACGGCGAACCCGACCGCGTCCAGCACCTTGACCACGTCCCGCGTGGCGCGGGCCAGCCCGCCCAGATTGCCCCGGGTCGCCATGCTGCGGATGAACACGCCGGGATCGCCGGCCAGGTCTCGCATACGCACCCGGTCGCCGAGCATGGCGCCGCCGGTGAATGGACTGCTGGGGTCCACCGCCACGATGCCCACCGTCTGGTCACGCTCGCGCAGCGATTGGGCCAGTTGATTGACCAGTGTGGATTTGCCAGTGCCGGGCGCGCCTGTCACGCCGACGATGTGGGCCTGACCGGTGCGGGGGTACAAGGCTGTCAGCGCCGCACGCGCCTCCGCGCCGTCGTCCTCGACCAGGGATATGAGCCGGGCCAGCGCGTACCGATTGCCACCCAAGGCCTGCGTTGCCAGCTCCACGTCAGCTCCCGGCCAACCGCTGGCGGACAAACTCGGTGATGACCTCGGTGCTGGCACCCGGTCCAAAGATACCCGATACCCCCAGCGCCTCCAACGCCGGCACATCCTCGTCGGGGATGATACCGCCGACAAAGAGCTTGACGTGCTCCAGTCCGGCTTCCCGCAGACCATGGACCACTCGGGGGATCAGTGTCATGTGCGCACCGGAAAGGATGCTCAATCCCACCCCATCTACGTCCTCCTGCAGCGCCGCTTCCACGATCATCTCCGGGGTCTGTCGCAGACCGGCATAGATCACTTCCATTCCGGCATCTCGCAGGGCCCGAGCGATGACCTTGGCCCCTCGATCGTGCCCATCCAGCCCAGGTTTGGCAATCAAAATACGGAATCGTTCACTCATCAGGCTCTATCACTCCTTCGTCGTCATCATTTGGGATTCGCACAAATTATACAACAGGTCACACGAGTTGGAAAGCACCCATTCCTCCAATCGTTTGACTTTTCTCCCTTGACAAGTATCATTAGGGTGTGTTTCATTTTAGTTGGGAACGTCCAGGTGCGACGCACTTTTGCATCAAAAACGACGATTTTCGCGCGTATAACCGGACGAATCTTGAACCAAGTGCGTCGCGCCTAACTCGTTTGAAACACACCCGTATCATTATATCAGGGAAGCATCTCGGATACAGGGGGCGCTGCCGGGGGGGTCGACGTGTCGCAACGTTAGCGGATCAAAGGAGAGATATTGCGCAGCCGGTACCCAGCCCCCCCAACCGGTTAGTTCGACGCCCCCAGCAGGGCCTCTTCCAACAGGTGCCGGACCGTCGTAGAATCGAGCCACAGCTAGTTCCGGCATCTGTTATCACATTCCAGCTCCACAGCCTCCCGAATTTCCCCCTTGGCTGTCACTTCTCCACCAGATTCAACATCAGCCTTCACTACCCATAAGGTACAACGCACTTGTTCACGCAGTTCGAGCGGCTTCATAGCGTAATTTTCATACCGAAACAGAAGGTTTTAGTGGGCAAAGTGCATCGCACCCGAGCAGTTACCGCACTCCTCACATATACATCCGACGATAAACTGTAACTAATCTGTAACGTAGGAGGATTGCCACTACACCTTGAATTTGCTATAATAATGACAACATAGGGCGCTATTTTTGTGTTGCAACCGTCTATGCCTCGGCACGGACTCGATAGGAAGGACTCTCTGATGAACGATACCATTAGAATCCTGTACATTGAAGATGATCCTGGCAATCGTATGCTGGTGAGGCGCATCCTGGAAGCCGAAGGGTTTTCCATCACCGAAGCGACGGATGGCCCCTCTGGGCTAGAAATAGCCACAGAGATGTACCCAGACCTGGACCTCATCCTGTTGGACATCAACCTGCCAGAGATTGACGGCTACGATTTGGCCAAGCGGTTCCGAAACACACCTACCCTGCAGGAAGTGCCAATTCTAGCTGTCACGGCCAACGTGATGCAAGGGGATCGAGAACTGACGTTGGAAGCTGGCTGCGATGGCTACATTCAAAAGCCGATTGACGTTGATCTGCTGCCAGAACAAGTCAAAGCGGCGCTCAAGATGAAACATACCCAGAGGCCACAATGAACGCACAACCCAAAGAGGCCACAATTCTGGTGGTAGAGGACAATGTCCAGAACTTTGTGCTGATCACCCGCCTGCTGGCTTTCCTGGGCGTAAAGAAATGCGAGTGGAAAGCCTCAGGCTGGCAGGTGCTCGAGTTTGCCGAGTCCCTCCCGCAAATTGACCTGATTCTGATGGACATCTTTTTGCCGGAAGAGGATGGCTACCAGGTACACGAAAGACTGCGAGCGCATCCTCGTTTCAAGGACACCCTCATCGTGGCCGTGACAGCCGACGTCTCTGTAGAGAACATGGAGCGCGCCCGTCAAGCTGGATTCGATGGCTTCATCGGCAAACCCATCGACCCAGATCGCTTTCCCTACCAGATTCGCGACATCCTCCAGGGAGAGGATATCTGGGAGCTCGAATAATTCGTTGACCAGGGATACGTTCCAGGAATAGATGAACTACCATGTCCGTTCCCACAGAAGCAAGCGTGCCAGAACGATCACGGGTTCCGACTACCGGGATGCGAGGAGGTCTTGGGAGAACCCTTCTGACCGCCTTCCTGGTGCTGGCTATCGTGCCGCTCAGCACCATCACCTGGTACGCCACTCGAAGCGAGCGGGGCGACATTCAACGTGAGGTCACCGCCAAACTGTCATCGGTGTCTACTATGATGGAGATGCAAGTAGAACAATGGGTCGAATATCGGGCGAGTAACCTGGCGCTCATAGCGACGCTACCAGATACTCGCGAGAGCGTCAATGCCCTGGTAAACGACACCGAGCAGGCCGACATGGCGCACGACAGACTGCAAACCCAATGCAGCGCCTTGCTGGCCCAGGACCCGGCCTTCCACCGCTTGGAAATCCTGGACGACGCGGGCCAGATTCTCGTGACCGTCAGTGGAACAGAGCGGCATTCCCCTCACACCCCATCCCTCAATTCAGAACAGGCCCTCTGCCTCATTTCCCCCGCTGACGCCGATCACTCTATGTTGACCGTCCAGCACCGCATCGCTGCCCCGGAAAACGAGACCGAATCCCTCGGCACCCTGATCGGCTGGCTCGATCCGTGCGCCCTGGTCAAGACGATGCAGGCCGTCAGTGGCCTGGGAGCCACGGGCGCGATCTATTTGGTGAATGCCCATGGCATTGCCATTTCCCAGGGAGAATTGGTCACCAGCCCAGGGATCGAAATAGCACTGTCGGGTGATAACGTCGAGGGACTCTACACCAACTATGCCGGTGTCCCGGTCATCGGCGTCTACCGCTGGATGCCTGAATTGAAACTGGTCCTGGTAGCAGAGCAATCACAAGAAGAAGCCTTCGCCCCCAACGACAATGTCACCGCCGCCGTCGTCGGCGCGACGCTGGGAGTGGCACTGGTCACAGCCGTCATCGCCGCCATCGTCACACGCCAGATCACCCGGCCCATCGTATGCCTCACCGAGTCGGCCTTGCGAATCGCCGAGGGCGACATGGAGCAATACGTGCCGGTCGGATCCCGGGACGAAATCGGCATCCTGGCCTATGTGTTCAACCAGATGGCGGCTGATCTCAAGGCGTTGTACGACGACCTGGAGGAAAAAGTCGCCCAACGCACCGCCCTGCTGCAAAAAGCAAACTACCAGATCCAACGGCGCGCCATCCAACTGGCCACCACCGTAGAAGTCAGCCAGGCGGCCACCTCGATCCTGGAACCGGATCAACTGCTGCACGAAGTGGTACGCCTGGTACACGAGAGCTTTTTCTCGTACGTCTACGTTGGCATCTACCTATTGGACGAAACCGGCGAGTGGGCTTCGCTCAAGGAAGCGATAGGCAACCGCAAAGAGCTGACAGGCACGCGGGCCGAATCGGTGCCGGTCAGTGCGGGCAATCTCATCGGACAGGCCGCTCTGACGGGCGAGCCATGCATCGCCAAGTGGGACCCCCATAACGTCCAACAGCTGTTCCTATCCCCGTACCTGCGCGCCGAGGCGGCCCTGCCCCTCAGAATGGGCAATCAGACCATCGGCGTGCTGAATATCCTGAGCACTGAAGAGGACGACTTTAACGCCGATGACGTATCCGTCCTGCAAAACGTTGCCAACCAGATCACCATCGCCCTGGAGAATGCCCGGACCTATGTCACAGAACGGGAAGCAGCCAAACGGCTGCGAGAACTGGACCGCTCCAAGCGCCGTTTCCTGGCCAACATGTCCCACGAACTGCGCACGCCGTTGACCAACATCATTGGCTTTTCGCGCTTGATGCTAAAGGGAATCGAGGGTTCTCTCTCCGAGAAGCAGCAAGAGGATGTCCAAATCATCTACCATAACGGACAGCACCTGTTGGGCTTGATCAACGACGTGCTGGACGTCTCCCAGATCGAGGCCGGGCTGATGGAACTCGAGTTCCGGGAGGTGAACCTGACCGACCTGATCACCAGCGTGATGGCCACCGCCCATGCCCTGGTACGCGACAAGAACGTCGAATTGCAACAGAGCATTCCCCCCGCCCTACCCCCTGTACAGGCGGACGCGGCGCGAATCCGGCAGGTATTGCTGCGGCTGCTGACCAACGCCGCCAAGTTCACTGAGCAGGGGACCATCACCGTGCGTACCTGGTCCACCGACGGTCACGTCATGATCAGCGTCAGCGATACCGGCGTAGGCATCTCGCCAGAGGATCAAGCACGCATCTTTCAACAATTCGAACAAGGCAGCCTGGAGAATGGACGACGTCCCAATGGGGCCGGTTTGGGGCTGGCCTTGAGCAAGGAATTCGTGGAAATGCACGGCGGCCATATGTGGGTAGAGAGCAAGTTAGGGCAAGGCTCGACTTTCTTCCTCTCACTCCCCATCAGCCAGGAGACATCATCAACGAGTCCCATCACCTCCCAGCCGGCCAGCAGCACGAACAATGTCAGGAACTCGGAATTATGAACGAAACAATCAATCACCAATCACCCGCCAACGCCAAGCCGCGCGCGGCACACCGTCCCACCATTGGCCTCTTCATCGAAAGCGTCGCGGACCCACAGGGCTACCTCTCGGCTATGTGGCAAGGGATCGTCGAAACCTGCCAGCAGCGCGACGTCAATCTCATCTGCTTTGCCGGCGGCTCCCTGGGCCGCTCCTCCCGCAAAGACGCTGAGAGGCAACGCAACATAGCCTATGATCTGGCAGCGCCCGATCACATCTCTGGCTTGATCATCAGAGGCTCTCTGGGCAGCACCGTGCCGGCAGAGGAATTCGCCCGCTTCTACGGACGATACCAGGCCATCCCCATAGTCAGCATCTCGCTGACCATGCCAGATATTCCCGGTGTGTTGATAGATAACTATGGCGGGATGCGCAACCTCATCACCCACCTGACTCAAGTGCACGGCCATCGCCGCATCGCTTTCATCCGAGGCCCAGAGAACAACGCCGAGGCAAAAGACCGGTACCGGGCCTACACCGACGTACTGACCGAATACGGCCTGGCCATCGAGCCTGACCTGGTCACGTGTGGCGATTTTACGACCGCGTCAGGAGCCGAAGCGATTCGACTCTGGCTCGATGAGCGTCATGTCGAGTTCGAGGCTGTTGTAGCGGCCAACGATAACATGGCGATTGGAGCCATAGAGACGCTGCACCAGCGGGGCATCCGCGTGCCCCACGACGTCGTCGTGGCCGGATTCGACGACATCGAGCGAGGCACTACCATCACCCCCTCGCTGACCACCGTGCGCCAACCGATGACCGAAGCAGGTAAGCGAGCCACTGAGACGCTGCTCACCCTGCTGGCCGGTGCCGGAGTGCCCCAGCAAGTAACCGTTCCCACTCGCCTGATAGTACGTGAATCGTGCGGCTGTCTGTCCCCGACCACCACCCAGGCGACCATCGGCGCCATCACTCCCGCCAGCGGCCCGCTGGAGACCGCCCTGGCGGCCCAACGAGAGGACATCCTGTTCGAGATGGTGCACGGGGCGAGGACCTCTACCACAAACATCACCACCTGGGCCGAGCAGCTTCTGGATGCGTTTTCCGCTCAATGGCAGCAATGGCAGGAGAAAAAAGAGAGCGAGCAATCTCCCCACACCTTTTTATCCGCACTGGATCATATCCTCCGTCTGACCGCGTCAGAAAACAACGACTTGTGGGCATGGCAAGGCGCCATATCCGCCCTGCGTCGCTGCGTGCTGCCATACCTTTCCACTGACGATGCATGGGTCCCCGTCGAAGATCTGTGGCAACAGAGCCGCGTGCTGATCGGAGAGCGGGCTCAACGTCTCGAGATGCACCGCCGACTGCAAACCATACAACAGACTCAGACCCTACGCCAGGTCGGCCAGGCCCTGATCACGGTACCGGATATGGACCACCTGAACCAAGTCGTCATCCAGGAACTGCCTCATCTGGGCATCCCGAGCTGTTACGTCTCTGTATACCAGGAGCGGCAGCGCCAATCCTCCGTCAGAACCGCCAGACTGATCGCAGGATACGATGACCGAGGACGGATCGAGCTGCCGCCCGACGATCAAGAGTTCCTCGCTCAGCAATTGACGCCGGCCGGCCTACTGCCTGAGGACCGATCCTTTACAATGATCGTCGAACCCCTCTATTTCAAGGACACGCCCCTCGGCTTTGCCGTATTCGAGGTCGGGACGCACCAGGGCGAAATCTATGAAGCCCTGCGCAGCCATCTCAGCAGTGCGCTGCAAAGCGCCCTCCTCGTCCAAGAGCTGGAGGACCGCACTCGCATGCTCCAGGAGGTCAACTATGCGCTCCAGCGCCGAGCTATCCACCTGGAGACCAGCGCCGAGGTAGCTCGCGCCATCACCTCCATTTTTGATGTGGACATCTTGTTCCGCAAGGCGGTGAACTTGATTCGCGACCGCTTTGGTTTCTACCACGCCGGCATCTTTTTATTGGACGAGACCGGCGAGTGGGCCGTTCTGCGGGAGGCGACGGGTGAGGCCGGCGCCCAGATGAAGGCCCAAGAACACCGCCTGGCCGTGAGCGAGACCAGCATGGTCGGCTGGACCGCTTTCAACCGTGAACCGCGCATCACCCTGTACGCCGAGGAAGACGCGGTTCGCTTTGCCAACCCGCTCCTCCCCCACACCCGCTCCGAGATGACCCTGCCTATGATGATCGGGGAGCGGTTGCTGGGCGTGCTGAACGTCCAATCCACCGAGGAGGCGGCCTTCGACGAGGACGACGTGCGCGCGCTTCAGAGCATGGCCAACCAGGTCGCCGTCGCCATCGAAAACGCCCGCCAGGTCTCGGACGAAACGCGGCTGCTAGAGGCTGCTAGCCCGATCTACCGCCTGAGCCGCGACCTGGCTCAGGTGACGACCGTCGAAGCCGTCGCCGACGCCATCATCAACTCGGTGGCCGAAACCGGCGCCGACGGGTGTACCGTGGTCGAGTTCGAGCTTTCCCGCTCCGGCGATCCGGTCGCCTTGCTGTATCGAGGTGTGTGGCGCAGGAACCGCGAGGTCCAGTTCCAACCGGGTATGCGGCTCCCCATCGAGGAGAGTCCCTTCCCCCTCGAAATGATCAGCACCCTCTGGACGGCCGCCGACGTGGAGCGGGACGAGCTGCTGCCCGCCAGCGCCCGCGAGGTGTTCATGAAAACAGGCGTGCAAGCTCTGGCCAACATCCCCCTGCACGTCAGAAACCAGATCATCGGCCAGGTCGTGGTGCTGCGCAACACGTCCGGCCCCTTCTCGGAAGTGGCGATGCGACTCTACGAAGCCCTGAGCGATCAGGCCGCCGTGGCCCTGGAGCGCGCTCAATTGTGGGAAGAGGCCCAACGCCGCGCTGAGCACGAACAGTTGATCGGCGAAATCTCGGATCACATGCAGCGGGCCGCCGACATCGAGTCCCTGCTGCGTATCGCAGCGACCGGCCTGAACAAAGCCCTGGGCGGCTCGCGGGCCTTTGTCCGACTGAGGACCGAATTGGACGGGACGTGCCTCACCTCTCAGCGGGGTAACGGAGCGGAATGAAGAAGCAGGGAAACGGTGAACGAGGTACAGTGATGATGGAAAACTCGAATTCGACCTCTACCAATTCCAGTGAGCAGGCCCGATCCAACTGGCTGGACTTGATCGGGGCTAAACTTTTGACAGCGAACGTGTGGCTCATCCTGGCCATCTCCATCGCCGCCACCGAGATAGTGATGCTCATCATGGTCTCGGGGTTGGGTCTGGTGTTCCGGGGCAGTATCACGGGCGGTTACCTCATCGCCGCGGCTGTGGCCGCCCTGTTGGTCGGACTGCTCGCAGGCTCGATCATGCTCTACGGACTGCGCAGAATCCGAACCCTGGACCGGGCGCTGCAGGAGAGTGAAGCGTCACTGCGCCAGGCGAACCTGGACACAGAGCGCTACGTGGCCGAGATTCAAAGGCGCAGCACCCTGCTCCAGGCCGCGGCCCAAGTGTCCCAAGCCACCACCGGTTTACTCGACCCCAACGAACTGCTGAACCAGGTCGTGGATTTGGTCCACCAATGGTTCGACCTCTATTATGTGGGACTGTTCCTCCTGGACGAGGAACGCCGTTACGCCATCCTGCGCGCCGGCACCGGCGAGGCCGGTCAACGGATGTTGGAGCGCGGTCACCGCCTGGCCGTGGGCAGCGAGTCCATGATCGGGCAGTGCGTGGCCCGCGACGAGGCCCGCATCGCTCTGGACGTTGGAGAGGAGGCCGTCCGCTTCGACAACCCGCTGCTGCCCCAGACCCGCTCAGAGATGGCGCTGCCGCTCCGCTCCCGAGGCCGGGTCGTCGGCGCGATGACCGTGCAGAGCGACGTGGAGGCGGCCTTTGACGAGACCAGCATCGCCGTGATGCAGACTATGGCCGACCAGGTGGCTGTTGCCCTCGACAACGCCCGCCTGTTCGCCGACGCTCAATCCGCCCTGGAGGAGATGGAAACGACCCAGCGGCGCTACTTGAGACAGGTCTGGACCGAGTACATACGCACCGCCCCAACGACCGATTACGAAACCCCCACACCTGACCTCCCCCCCCTGGGCGAAGGTCTGCTGCCCGAAATCAGGCCCGCCCTGGAACAGCGGCGCACCATCACGCTGGCCCACGAAACGACCGCGGCGGCTGCGCAGAACTCGGACCACTCGACCCTGGTGACCCCTGTCACGCTGCGCGGTGAAATCATCGGCGCCTTGGGCATTCATGGCGACGAATCCCGGCAATGGTCCGCCGAGGACATCGGTCTGATCGAGGCCGTCGCCGAGCGGCTGGCCCTGGCCGCCGACAACCTGCGGCTGATTGACCAGACCCAACATTGCGCAGCCCGCGACCGATTGGTGAGCCAGGTCACGACCCGGGTGCGCGAGACGCTGGACATCGAGACTATGCTCAAGACAGCCGTGCAAGAAGTACGACAGGCGTTGGATCTACCAGAAGTCACAATCCGGTTAGCGCCCCAGGCAGTCCTGGAAAGCGGAAATGGGACCAACCAGGGGCACGACCAACGAGATACCCAGTTCCCACACCGAGATTGGTCCTTGGATGGAGGTGACGATGTTTGAGGAAAGGGATACCAACACGTCCCTCCCCTCTTTCGAAGGTGACGGGGCAAATACGGCCACACGCGCCGACCAAGAGCGTCGCGCTCTGCTCATCCAGCGTATCATTCTGGTCGGGACGATGCAATCCATCATCACCCTCTTGGTCTATCTGTTCGTCTACATACAACACAGGCAACTCGGAGTCTGGCAGATACTGATTGACGCTGCAGGCCTGGTGATCGGGATTGCGTGCCTGGGATTTGCCTATCGGTTGGCCCGCCGCGGACGGCTCGATGCCGCCGGATATTGGGTGATCGTAACCCTGCTGGTGAATTATGGGGCCAGCGAACTGGCCTGGTCGGATGAGACCTGGTACAACGTCATCGGCGGCACCCTGCTGATCATCCTGATAGGCAACCTGGTACTGCCCCAAAAATGGCAGACCTGGCTGATCGCGGTCGTCGCCCTCATCGCCGCCTTTGGGCTGATCAATTACTTTGAACCCCTGCCCCGCTACCCGGCCATCACCATGTCGAAAATCGTATACTTTTTCGACCTCGGATTGACCATCCTATTGATAACTGCCGCGCTCGCGTTCATCATCCAGGCGTTACGCATTGGCACCATCCGCACTCGACTGCTGATCTCGTTCGTTCTGATGACCCTGCTATCAATCATTGCCATCACCGGCAGCGCCGTCCTCCTGAGTTGGCAATCAGGACGCCAACAAGCGATCGAGCGTTTGGAGGCGGTAGCCACGCAGACAGAGACCGAGATAAAGGCCTGGGCGGATACCCTGCACAGCACTCTTTCCATCATGTTGATCGAAGAAGAGACCCGCGCCGGTATGGTCCAACTCCTCCAGACAGTCCCTCCCACGCCTGCCCCGGACCAGGATGCATACCACAAAATCCACCGCCTGTTCGAGAGCACGGCGCAAGAGGTCCCGATCCTGGAGGAACTGTTCATCGTAAACCTGGAGGGACGGGTCATCCTCTCGACGAATTCCAGACAAGAGGGGCTCATATACCTCGACCGGACCTTTCCACAGCGCAGTCAGGAGGGACCTGCCATCCAACCGCCCATCTACGACCCCACGCTCGGTCGCACGACGATCATCGCCAGCCGGCCCATACTCGACGCCCAGGGACGGGCGGTAGGCATACTCGCCGGCCGTACCGGTCTGCCAGCCCTCGATGACATCGTCGCCCGGGCCTCCGATCCAGGTAAAACGGACGCCCTCTACCTGGTGGGAGCCGATCGTCGCCTGCTGGCCTCCCTCCAGCCCGGCTTACGGAACGTGATTGTGCGCACCCGGGGCGTCAACGCGGCCCTGGGGACGCGGGGCAGCGGCTCCGAGATGTACGACGACGACTCTGGCGAATCGGTCATCGGCGTCTACCGCTGGCTGCCGGAGCTCGAGGTGGCTCTCGTGGCCGAACAGCGCCAGGCCACTGTGCTGGGCACGATCCGCCCGCTGATCCTTAGCAATGTGGGCATCGCTCTGGTCGCATCCCTGATCGCGGTGGGCGCCTCGCTGCTCATCACCCGCAGCATCGCCGGTCCACTGGGCAAACTGGCCCACACTGCCTCGCAGGTCGCTGCCGGCGATTTCACCCGCTCGGTCGAGGTAGAGCGGGAGGACGAGATCGGAGCCCTGGCCGAGGCCTTTAACCAGATGAACGCTCGATTGTACGAGCTGATCAGCAGCCTGGAGCAGCGCGTCAGCGACCGCACCCAGGAGCTGGAGGAGCGCTCCGCTTATCTGAGAGCCTCGGCCGAGGTCGGACGGGCCGCCTCCTCGATCCTAGACCCCGATCAACTGATTCAACAGGTCGTCGAGTTAATCCGGGACTGGTTCGATCTCTACTACGTCGGCCTTTTCCTGGTGGACGAGACCGGCGAGTGGGCAGTCCTGCGAGCCGGTACCGGGGAGGCCGGACGGGCGATGTTGACCCGGGGTCACCGCCTGAGAGTGGGACAGGGCATGATCGGGTGGAGCGTGGCCCAGGCCCAGGCCCGCATCGCTCTGCAGGCCGAAGCGGACGCGGTCCGCACGACCAATCCAGAGCTGCCGAACACTCGCTCGGAAGCCGCGCTGCCCCTGAGATCGCGCGGGCAAGTCATCGGCGCGCTGACGGTCCAGAGCGATCAACCCGACGCCTTCAACGAGGAGAGCATCGCGGTGCTGCAAAACCTGGCGGATCAGGTCGCCGTGGCCCTCGAAAACGCCCGCCTGTACACCGAAAGCCAGGCCGCTCTAGAAGCCGTGCGCCGCGCCTACAGTGAATTGAGCCGTGAAGCCTGGATCGAGCTACTCCGCACTCGACCCGACCTGGGATTCCACAGCAGCACCACCGGTATCACCGCAGTCACCGATGGACTGCGTCCCAACATGAAGCGCGCCATCGAAGAGGGCAGGACTGTTCAGGGGAATGGAAGCGGCGCCAAGGAGACCCTCGCCCTGTCGGTGCCGATCAAAGTGCGCGACGTGGTGATCGGCGTGCTGGATACCTACAAGCCGGCCGGGGCCGGTCCGTGGACGCCGGAAGAAATCGGCTTGCTGGAAACGTTGACCGAGCAGTTGGGCATCGCGCTGGAGGGCGCTCGACTGTACCAGGACGTGCAGCGGCGCGCCGCTCGGGAAGGCGTTACCCGCGAGATCACCGACAAGATGCGCCGGGCTACCAGTGTACAGGATATCGTACAGACGGCCGTGGACGAGTTGTTCGACATATTGGGCACGTCCCGCGCCTTTGTGCGTTTGGAAGCGAACACCTTACCTCAAGACAACCAAGAATCCATAACGACGGTCGAGGTGACAGATACAGCTCAGTGAGTCGCCAGGAGCGGTTTTCTATCCGCCAATGGAAGGATCGAGCGATGAAAGTTATTGCTGTAAACAATCAAAAGGGAGGCGTGGCCAAAACCACCACCTGTCTTTCACTGGGCGCTTGCCTGGCCGAGGCGAAGCAAAGCGTACTGCTCGTTGACCTGGACCCCCAGGCCCACTTGACCATCTCGCTGGGACTAGAGCCGGAAAAACTGCGCCGCGCAGTGGACGACGCGCTTCTGGGCTACACCTCGCTGGTCAGCGTCAGTCGCGAGAGCGCCATACCCGGCCTGGATATCGTACCGGCTAAACGGATGCTGGTCGTGCTGGATAAACTGTTGTACGAGCGACCGGGCTATCAATTCTACCTCAAAAAAGGGCTAGAGGCGATGGGGCAGGATTTCTACGATTATGTCATCATTGACTGCCCTCCCTCCCTGAACACCCTGTCGCTCAATGGCCTGGTGGCGGCTGACCTGCTCATCATCCCCGTCCAATGCGACTATTATGCCGCTTACTCCCTGCGCCATTTTTTCAAAATGATTCATCAGATACGGGAAAAGATGAACCCCTGGCTGACCTACCGTGTCCTCGTGACCATGTACGACCGTCGCAACAAAATTTGCCAGATCATTCTCGATCAGATGCAGCGTGGGCTGAACAGCGTCCTGTTCGACACTATCATCGAAATAGATACCAAACTCCGGGAGAGCCCCGCGTTCGGCCAACCGATCACGGCCTACGAGCCTAACACCCGAGGTGCAGAACAGTATCGCGACCTGGCCAAGGAGTTGATGAAACATGCAGAGTGACGATCTCACTACTCAGCTCGATGGAATATTTGCAGATTCCCCCTTCGAGCCGGACGCCGCAGATGAGGAACTGGTGACAGAGCGGACGATCATTGGCTTGCTCGATACCACGGGCCAGCCCCCAACCGAGCCGCCGACACCAGCGCTGCCCCCCTCCTCCATCCCCATCTCGGACACCGGGCCGGAAGAGATGCCCACCGAGGCGGCCGACGCTGAGACTGAACAGCCCACACCGCCAGAGCGTTCCACATTCCTGGCCTGGAAAGTCCAAATACAGGAACAGCAGACCAAGATATTGAACGTCATGTTGACCAGTCTGCTAGGTCTGGGGACCGCCATCGCCCTACTCCTCATCGTGAACCTGGTCCGGGAGCCCGATCGCTGGCTGTTGGCCTATATCCCCTACTTTGTCGCCTATGCTGTGCTGGTCACCCTCGCCTTGGGCCGCCACATCAGACCGGCGGTCCGCGCTACCGGCCTGATCGGACTGACTTATGGGATGGGAATCATCGTTCTCCTGACAGAGGGGACGCTGAGCGCGGCCGGGCTATATCTGACCACTGGCGCTGTCCTGTCGTCCATTCTCATCGGGCAACAGGTCGGCATAGCCGCCGCCGTGATCAGCAGCTTGATCTATGCGGCTGGCCTGTTGACCGAACACCTGGGCTGGCTCCAACCCAGCGCTCCCTACGACGCCACGGTCTTGCCCTCCGTATTGAGTATGGCTGGCACCTATGTCCTGATCAACGCCGGTATCATATTCGTCCAATCTATGTCGAATCGCGCGCTGACCAGCGCCCTGGAAGAGGCCGAGCAGGAACACGACGCTGCCATCCACTCCCGCGCCCTGCTCGAAGAACGGGCCAACGAACTGGGGAAGGCGAATGCTCTGTTACAAAAGCGCACCCTTCAACTTCAAACCGTGGCCCAGGTCTCTAGCGCCGCGACTTTTTCGGTGCTCGATCCCGACAAGCTGGCTCAACAGGCCGTTGACCTCGTTCGAGAACGCTTTGCCCTCTACCACGTCGCGCTGTTCCTGACCGACGAGTCGGGGGCGTGGGCTGGCCTGCAAGCCAACGCTAACGAACTGGGCCACCACGTGCCCACCGAGAAGCAGCAGATCCAGATAGACACTTCCTCGACCGTGGGTTGGGCCATCGTCAACGCTTGGACCCGCGTCGCCGCCGATCGCAGCGAGATTACCCTCTCCCTCCCCAATACCCGCTCTGAAATCACCCTCCCCCTGCGCTCCCGCGGCCGGATCATCGGGGCATTGACGTTGCAGAGTGCAGAACGAGACGCATTTCCCGATGAGGACATCCCTGTACTACAGACTATGACCGACCAAATCGCTGTGGCGATGGACAACGCGCAGTTGTTCACCGAGACCCAGGCCCACCTATCACAGGTGGAAGAGATCCAAAAACAATACGTGCGTGAGCGCTGGGCTGAATTCATCGCCACCCAGACCGCCCCGCACTATGAGCGGACGCGACCGGACGTGACCTCCCTGGAAGGGACCACGCCTCCCGAAGTGGAACAGGCCCTCCTAAAACGACGGCCCATCGTGCAATCGGACTCGGGAAACGGAACGGGCCAGGCCACCCTGGTGGTTCCCATCAGCCTGCGCGAACAACCCCTCGGTGTGCTGGGCCTGCAAGAGACGGGGAGCGGCCGGGAGTGGACGTCGGACGAAGTTGCCCTCATCGAGGCCGTGGCCGACCAGATGGCTCTGGCAATTGAGAACGCCCGCCTGTTAGAAGAGACCCAACGGCGCGCCGAGGTCGAGCGGCTCACTGCCGACATCGCCACCCGCATCCGGGCCTCCACCCAGGTGGATACCATCCTGCGCACCGCCATTCGGGAACTGGGCCGGACGCTCCGGGCTTCTGAGGGAGTCATCCAACTGCACGTTGGCCCGGACACCGCTGCCGACAGAGAGCGAGGCCTCATCACTGCCAACACAGACCCGTCTGTCGTGGAGGATAATGATGCAGACGACTAGCTTTATACGCCCCAGTATGACGCTGCGCCGCCGCATGATCGTGGGAGTAGGCGTAGCTATGCTGCTGACCATCGTGGCCATCATCTACTTTTTCTGGCAGCTAAACGTGCTCCTCACCACGCTCCAGGATCTGAAAGAGGAAAACAACCGGCTCGCGCTGGCCCTGGAGACCTCCCAATACGCGACCAGCCTGGTGGTGGATGTCCAAAACAAAATGATCGAGCGCATCCCATCCATCTTGATCAACGACATCAACGCCTCGGTCAGAGCGTTGGCAGCGAGAAAGCAGGAGCTGGAAAGCCACACCCTGCGTCTTCCCGAGGACGATCCGATGCAAGAGCAGATCACAAACGTGAGCCAGAGCTTGCAGAGCATCATCAACGTCGCCGAGGGGACCGTCCGTCACGTGGAGGACAACAATTGGCCTGCGGCCGAGATTCAGGCCGCCGTCCTGCTAAAGCTCCACGCTGACATCGAATGGGATGTGTACCAACTGGTCACGATGGCCCGCACCCGCCGCGTCGAGGCCGAAACCCGGGCCAACGCAGCGATCCAGAGCGCCACCTCGGTCTCTGTCCCCTTGATCCTCACCGCCGTGATCATCACCGCTGTGATTGTCCTGGCAACCACCCGGAGCGTCACCACCGGGGTCGAACAACTGACCGGCTCCGCCCAACGGCTGGCAGAGGGGAACTTTGACGAACGCATTCCGATGACGAGACAGGACGAACTGGGACAGTTGGCCCAATCCTTCAACAAGATGGCCAACGAATTGCAGTACCTGTACAGCGGCCTGGAGAACCAGGTGGAGAAACGCACAAAGGAACTGGCCCGGCGCAGTGCTCAACTGGAGGCCGCCGCTCAGGTGGCGCGGGAGGCATCGGCCATCCGAGATACAGACCAACTCCTCGACCAGACCGTCCATCTCATCTCGGAACAGTTTGGCTTTTACCACGCTGGCATCTTTTTGACAGACGAGGCCAGGCAATACGCCGTGCTGCAGGCCGCATCTTCGCCAGGTGGAAAGAATATGCTGGCCCGTAGACACGAGCTCAAGATCGGCGAAGTGGGCATCGTGGGATACACGGCCGGCAGCGGGGAACCTCGTATCGCACTGGACGTGGGAACGGACGCGGTCTTTTTCGATAACCCCGACCTGCCCAACACCCGCTCAGAGATGGCATTGCCCCTCAAAATCCACGGTCGCACCATCGGGGTGCTCGACGTCCAGTCCACCCAGGCCAACGCCTTCACCGAAGAGGACGTGGCCGTTCTGCAAGTGATGGCTGACCAGATCACGTTGGCCATTGAAAACGCCCGCTTGCTGGAGGAAGCCCAACGTGCGCTGCAAGAACTGGAAACCCTCTATGGTCGCCGGGCCCGCGAGACGTGGCGAGAACAAGCCGCCCGGCGCACATCCGCCTATCGGTATACCGGCGTGGGCGTTGAACCTGTTGCCACTGTCTCGCTGGATACCCGTGGCGCCCAACCCAGCCATAAACCGATTATCGTACAAGAGGACGGAAGCCGTCAACTGATCGCCCCCATCCACCTGCGGGGCCAGACCCTGGGGTCTATTACCCTACGACAGAGCGCCGAGGATGCCCCCTGGTCGGATGAGGAGACCGCTCTAGTGGAAGAGTTGAGCACCCAAATTGGCCTGGCCCTGGACAACGCCCGCCTGCTGGAAGAGACCCAACAACGGGCCGAGCAAGAAAAATTGATCGGCGACATTACCGCCCGGGTGCGCGAGACCCTGGACGTGGACACGGTATTACAAACGGCCATTCGCGAGATCGGACAGGCTCTGGGGCTGGCCGAAATCGAGGTGCGGATGGGCGAGATCACGGCAGAAAGGTAGAAATCCAACCGCTCAATTCCGACCGCGGTGAGGAGATGGACCGATGAACCTTTTACTTGGCAAAGAAATCCTACAACTCGTGGCATGGACGCTGGCTCTGGCAGAAATAATCTTGGCCGTCCACATCCTCACGCTCAACGTGCGGAACGTCGCCCATCGTCACGTCAGCGTCTTTATGCTGCTCCTGGCCATCAACAGCCTGGCTGTGGGGATGATGCACGAAGCCGACCTCCAGCGAGCCGGCCTGTCCGCCTACCTGATGTCTGCGACCACCATGGCGATAGTAGGACCGATGCTGTTTCTCACAAGCCTCGCGCTGCTGAAAACCGAATGGCTGCAAGGACGGGGACGCTACGCCTGGTGGATCCTATATGGATTAGCGCTCCTCCCGGCCGTTCTCACCGTGCTTGACGGGGCACTGGACACCCAGCTCTGGTACACCGGCCTGGACGCAGCAACCTATACCGGGGAATTTATGCCGCTGTCCGAGTTCACTGCCGGCACGCTCGCTCCTCTCATCAAAGCCCTGAGCCTTGTCATCCTCCCTGTGGTGACAGTCACCCTGCTCCTGTACATCGCCCTATGGGATCGAGGAATCTCCCCCATGACCCGCCGATTGGCACGGATACTTCTGGGAGCTCACCTGGCCACATTCGTGATTCGATTGGGACTGCAAAACTTGCTTTCCCCCGGAATCACCAGCCTGATCACCCATACCATCTTTACCATCGCGTATGCGTATGCCGCCTATAGCCAGATGCTCTCCCGACGAGAGGCCCGACAGGGCCGACTGGAGACCCGCCTGATCATCCTCATAGTGGAGATCACCGTACCTCTCATTCTCGTCGTGATGGCCGCTGTGGACATGCGGGCCGAGGTACTGCTGACCCAAAACGCCGAAGCGCTATTAGGAGCCGCCAATCGGGCCTTGTCGTCCAGCGTATCGGTGTGGCTGGATCTGAACGACAACGCCTTACAGACCCTGGTCAAGCTGCCCGACATCATCAGTATGGACCCCGAGCGGCAGATCCCACTTCTAGAAACGATGGCTGAGACATATCCTCACATCTCTCTGATCAGCACGACCGACTGGCGCGGCCAAAACGTCGCGCGGAGCGACGGTCGCCCGCCCCAGAACTATTTTTCCGAATCGTGGCAACAGGCGGCCCGAAACGCCCGCCCCGGTGATCCCCTGACGGTGGTGGTCACGGTGGACGAGGCGACAGGCAAACCGATCCTGGTCGCGGCCAGACCTATCAGGCGAGAGACGGGCACCATCGTCGGCGTGGCCATGTTCACCAGCAGCATCGCTGACATCGCCCCAGACGTGTTGGTCAGCAGCGTCGGCGAGACTGGATTCGCCTACGTCGTGGACGATCAAAACCGCGTCGTCGCCCATTCCGACTTGGCTCAAGTGACGGAATTTCAGGACCTGGACACCTATCCCCCCGTCTACGCCCTGCGCGGCGGCGCGCGAGGCGTCACACCCTTCATCGACGATCGCGGAGACCGATGGCAGGCTTACGTGGATGAGCTGGATAACGGCTGGGGAGTCATCGTCCAGCAGGCAGAAAGCGAGTTGCTGAGCGCAATGGCTCAGCTGAGAACAGTCATGTTGGTCATCACCATCGTCGGGGTGACCATTCTGGTCTTTTGGCCCTGGGTGGCTATTCGTCAGGCTCTCCGCCCCATTGAGCAACTGACCGAGACGGCCATCTCCATCGCCGGCGGCAACCTGGCCCGTCGCGTGCAGGTCGAAAGCGAGGACGAGATCGGCACTTTGGCGCAGGCATTTAACAGTATGACCGAACAATTGCAGACCGTCATCAGCAACCTCGAGCAGCGCGTGGCCGACCGTACCCAGGCTCTGGAGCGCCGCTCCGCGTACCTGCAGGCCGCTGCCCAAGTGGGACACGCCGCTGCTTCGATCCTCGATCCCGACCAACTGATCCGAGAGGCCGTAGAACTGATTCGGGAGCGCTTTGACCTTTACTATGTGGGCCTGTTCCTGGTGGACGAGACCAGAGAATGGGCCGTACTGCAATCCGGCACCGGCGAGGCTGGACAGGCCATGTTGGCCCGGGGACACCGCATCCGCATCGGCGAGGGGATGGTCGGATGGAGCGTCGCCAACGAGCAGGCCCGTGTCGCGCACGATGTGGGAAGGGATGCAGTGCGTCTGTCCACCTCCGAGCTGCCGCTCACCCGCTCAGAGGCCGCCCTGCCCCTGATCTCGCGCGGGCAGGCCATCGGCGCCCTCACCGTGCAGAGCGACCAGCCCGCCGCCTTTGACGAAGAGACGATCGTGATGTTGCAGACCATGACCGATCAAGTGGCCGTCGCTCTCGAAAATGCGCGCCTATTTGCCAAAACCCAGGAAGCAGCGGAGGCCGAGCGCTGCGCTTACGGCCAGGTGACCCGTGAGGCGTGGAGCGAACTATTGCGCGGTCGCACCGAGTGGGGCTACCGTTACGCCCACGGGTCAGTCCTCCCGGCCCAAGGCGAGTGGAAGCCAGAACTGGTCAAAGCTGCGACGGTCGGACGCTCTGTACAGACCAACGGGGCCGATGAGCCGGCCCTGGTCATCCCGATCAAGGTACGGGATCAGGTCGTCGGGGCGCTGAGTTTTCGCAAGGAAAAACAAGTTCAGGAAACGACGTGGACCGTGGCGGAAATGGCGCTGTTGAACGAACTGACCGACCAATTAGGGCAGGCATTGGAAAGCGCCCGCCTGTTTCAAGAGACCCAGCGCCGCGCTGTGCGCGACCGCCTCGTCGCCAACATCACCGCCCGCGTCCGAAGCTCGATGGATCCAGAGACCATCCTCCAGACAGCCGTGCGAGAGTTGGGCGCTGCCCTGGGAACAGATCGAGCCTTTGTGCGCCTGGGGTCGGCGACCCCAGTTCAAAACACCGATCAGAACGAGAGTCAAGAGAACGATGACGATCCGGAAACAGGGCAATATCACGAGGTGGAGTGAGACGGTTCTACCCGGCTGGAGCAAAAATTATGGCCGAAACTAACGATCAAACCAAGATCCCAATGACCGAGAAAGATGTGGTCCAAAAAGTACAGACCCTGCGCGGTCAAGTGAACGGGTCGAGAGAACAGGTCAGCCAGCAGGCGCAGACGGACGAGGAAAAATACCACGCCCTGCTCGCATACATCCAGGAAGGCTACTATGAGGTTGACCTGACCGGTAACTTGACATCCTTCAACCGTGCTATGTGCGACATCTTTGGATACAGCGCGGACGAGATGCTGGGCATGAATTACCGGCAGTTCACGAGCGCTGATGTGGCCCAAGAGATATACCACATCTTTAACCAGGTCTATCGAACTGGGGAGCCTGCCCAGACCTTGGGATGGGAGATCAGGAGAAAGGATGATACCACGCGGTACGTCGAGGTCTCTGTATTGCTGCGGCGGGATGCCACCGGAGAACCGGTCGGATTCCAGGGCGTGCTCCGGGACGTCACCCGATACCAGCAAGCCCAGGATCAATACGAGCAGATCCTCGATGCCCTGGAACGCCGCAATACCCAACTCCAAACCGCGGGCGAGGTGTCCCGCGCCGTCAGCAGCATCCTCGACCCCGAAACACTGATCCCTCAGGTGGTGGACTTGGTGCGCGAGCGGTTCAACCTCTACTATGCCGGTCTCTTCCTGATCGATCAGACCGGCGAGTGGACCGCGGAGCCGGAAAAATGGGCCGTACTCCGCGCCGGCACCGGCGAAGCAGGTCAAACCATGCTCCGACAAGGACACAAATTGGAAATCGGCGGCGCCTCGATGATCGGCTGGTGCATCGCCCACAAACAAGCCCGTGTCGCTCTCGACGTAGGCGAGGACGCCGCGCGGTTTGAAAATCCCTTGCTGCCCGAGACGCGCTCCGAACTGGCGCTGCCTCTCATCAGTCGCGGCCTCGCCATCGGCGCTCTCACGATCCAGTCGAGCCAGGAAGCGGCCTTCAGCGCCGAGGACATCACCGTGCTCCAGACCATGGCCGATCAACTGGCCAACGCCATCGCCAACGCCCGTCTCTTCAACCAGGCCCAGCGAGAAATCGCCGAGCGGAAACGGGCCGAAGATACGATGAGCCAGATCAACCAAAACCTGGGCGTACTCAACCGCCTCAGTCAAGAGTTCTCCGCCACCCTCGACCAGCAGCAGATCCTCGACCACCTGCTACCGGAGGCGGTCGAGATCACTGGCGCAGAAGGTGCTCTGATCTGGTTAGTGGACGACGACAACCAAGAGGTGTTTTGCCAGTCCGCCTTCCAACTCGACCTGCCCCCGGGGATGCTCGATCTGCTGCGCTTGCCCTCTGGTCAGGGCATCGTCGGCTGGATCACGCAGACCGGCGAGAGCGCCCTGGTATACAACGCGCAAGACGACCTTCGTTTTGCCGCCGAAACCGAACTGCCGCCCAGTCTGCAAACGGCCTCGCTGCTCGCCGTGCCGCTGCGCGCCCAAGACCAGATCATCGGTGTGCTAGAAATGCTAAAGCAGCCCGGTCAAGATTTCGAGCTAGACGACCTGATCCTGGCCGAGACCATCGCCGCCTCGGCCGCCATCGCCATCGCCAATGCCCGTCTCTTTGACCAGGCACAGCGCGAGATCGCTGAACGGGAGCGCATCGAAGAGGTCCTGAGAAGCTCTGAAGAACAATACCGCATGGTGGTCGAAAACGCCAATGAGGCCATATTCGTTATCCAGGATGGGTTGCTCAAGTTCGTCAACCCGCACGCCGTCACCATCACCGGGTACGACGTAGCGGAACTGACCACTCGCCCCTTTGCGGAATTCATCCATCCCGACGACCGGGATATGGTGACTCGCCGCCACATCGAGCGTCTGCAAGGTATAGCGCAGGCTGGGGCTTACACGTTCCGCATCTTGGACAGCGCCGGTGACATCCAGTGGGTCGAATTGAACGCTGTCCCCATCGAATGGGAGGGACGGCCAGCCACCCTCAACTTTTTATCCGACATCAGCACGCGCAAACAGGCCGAGGAAGCGCTGCAGCAGGCCCACGAAGAGTTGGCCCAGTACACCGAGAACCTGGAGCGCCGCACCGCTCAACTCCAGGTCGGCGCCGAGATCGCCCGCGAAGCGACCGCCATTCTCGACGTGCACAACCTGCTCGACACTGCCGTTCGCCTCATCTCGGACCGGTTCGGCTTCTACCACGCCGGCGTCTTTCTCATTGATGAGCCAGGTGAGTACGCCATCCTGCGGGCCGCCTCGTCCGAGGGCGGTCAGCGCATGCTGGCCCGCAATCACAAACTCCAAATCGGCAAAGTCGGCATCGTCGGCTACGTGGCTGCCACCGGCGAACCCCGTATTGCGCTGGACGTGGGTGAGGACGCCGTCCACTTTGTCAACCCAGATCTGCCCGAAACCCGCTCCGAGATGGGACTGCCGCTCAAAGTGCGCGGCGAGATCATCGGCGTCCTAGATGTGCAGGACACCCAGGAGGCCGCCTTTACCGACGATGACATCGCCGTGATCCAAACCCTGGCCGATCAGTTGGCCGTCGCCATCGCCAATGCTCGCCTGGTAGAGCGAACCGAAATCCAACTGCGCGAGTTGGGCCTCCTGTACGGCGAGTACGCTGCTTCTAGCTGGGCCGACCTGACGGCCGAGGAGCGTACACTGGGCTATATCTATGACCGTATCGATGTGCTGCCGGCCGACCGCTTGACCGTCCCGGCCCTCGACATGGCCTTCACCCAAGGAAAGACCATCACCCTGGTCGAACAAGAGTCCTCCGAACGGCTGCTGGCAGCCCCCCTCAAACTGCACGATCAAATCATCGGTGGCATCGGCATCCAGGAGACGAACGGAGGCCGCAGCTGGTCGGCGGACCAGGTCGCGTTGGTCGAGGCGGTCAGCGAACAGGTCGCGCTGGCGCTGGAAAACGCCCAGCACTTTGCCACGGCCCAACGCACCGCTCAACAGATGCGCGTGCTCAACGAACTGGCTCAGTCCCTCGCCACCCGGCTGGATGTCGAGGCCGTGGTGGAGGAGACTTACCGGGGCGCCGCACGCCTGTTGGACACGACCAACTTTTACATCGCCCTCTACGACTCGCAAATGAACACCCTGTCTTTCCCCCTCGCCATCGAGAATGGACAACCGGTCCAATGGCCCGCCCGCTCGATGGGCAACGGTCTTTCTGAATACATCGTTCGTACCCACGAGCCGCTGCTGATCAGAGAGAATGTCATAGGGAAATTGGCTGAATTGGGGATTGATTATATCGGCATGCCGGCCCAATCCTGGGTTGGCACACCGATGCTCATCGGCGATCAAGTGATGGGCGTCATCGCCGCGCAAAGCGCCACGACCCCGAACGCATACGACGAGCACGACCGTGACCTGTTTACCGCCATCGCCAGCCAGACCGCCATCGCCCTGCAGAATGCCCGCCTGTTCGAAGAGACCCAACAGCGCGTACAAGAGCTGGGCACGCTCTTCGATGCCAGCCAGCATCTATCCAGCGCGACGCTCCAGGTGGAAGAGATCGCCGAAATCGTGGCCCGGCAGTTCGTACAAGTGATGCGGGTACCGGAGGCTTCTGTCTCCCTGGTCGGCGAAGATGGCGCCATGCACGTCCTGGTCGACATCTATGCAGAAGGTGAAAGCAGACCAGACGAGGGGGCTCTGGAAATCTTCCGCCTGGCAGATTATCCCACCACCGCCCGCGTGATGGAGACGCTGCAGCCGTTGATCGTCCATGCCAGCGATCCCAACGCCGACCCGGCCGAGCGGGCCTATATGGAAAAGGGCCAGAAAAAGTCGCTGATCATCATCCCCCTGGCGGTCAAGGGCAAGTCCTTCGGTGTCATCAAACTCGAGTCCGACGAAGAACTGAACTATACCCAGGATCAATTGAATCTGGCCATGACGCTGGCGAACCAGGCTGCGGTGGCGATGGACAACGCCCGGCTGTTCGAGGAGACACAGCGGAGGGCCGCTCAATTGGCCGCCGCGGCCGAGGTGGCCCGGGACGCGGCCTCCATCCTGGAAGTGGACCAATTGCTGGATGAGACGGTGCACCTGATCTCGGAGCAATTCAACTTTTATCACGCCGGCGTCTTTCTCCTGGATGATCAGGACGAATATGCCATCCTGCGAGCGGCTTCCTCCGAGGGAGGCAAGCGCATGCTGGCGCGGGGGCACAAACTACCCATCGGCAAGGTCGGTATCGTCGGCTACGTCGCCGCTACCGGGGAGCCGCGCATCGCCCTGGACGTGGGACAGGACGCTATGCACTTTGTCAACCCCGACCTCCCCAACACCCGCTCCGAGATGGGATTGCCGCTCCAGGTACGGGAGCGGGTCATCGGCGTGCTGGACGTGCAGTCCACTCAACAGTCCGCCTTCTCCGAGGATGACGTGGCGACGCTGCGCACCCTGGCCGACCAGTTGGCCGCCGCCATCGCCAACGCCCGCCTGTTCCAGGAAGTGCGCACCGACGCCATGCGCCGTGCCCTCATCAACGAAGTTCAGCAGGCCTCTGCCATATCCTTCGATCCCGATGAGCTGCTCCATCAGGCCGGTGAAGTCATCTCCGCCCGCCTGGCGCGACCATCTATCCTGATGCTCTGGGAAGCAGAGAGGAACGCCTTCCGCCCGGTCGCCATCCACGATGAACGTGGAGAAGACATTATCCCGAGCGATGAATTGTGGATCAACCGCGAGTCCAACCCCACCATCATCTCCAAGGTGATGGGCGCTCGCCGCACCACCGTGCTGGATACGGCCACATCGTACACCGACCAGGTCGGCGCCATCCTGACCGAACAGGTGGGCCTCAAGAGCGGCACGTACGTGCCGTTGGTCGCCCGCGACCGGGTGCTCGGCCTGTTGGTGATCGCCCAGCCCGAGGGCCCAATCCCCGAGGAACTGGACTTTGCCGAAATCATCGGAGCTAACCTGAGCGTGGCCCTGGAAAACGCCTGGCTGTACCAGGACGCGGTGGAAACGGCGGAACAATTGCAAGAGATGGACCGGCTCAAGAGCCAGTTCCTGGCCAACATGTCCCACGAACTGCGCACCCCCCTCAACTCGATCATTGGATTCTCGCGCGTGATCCTCAAGGGCATTGACGGGCCGCTCACCGATATGCAGCGCACCGATCTGGAGGCAGTCTACAACAGTGGTCAACACCTGCTGGGCTTGATCAATGACATTTTGGACATTTCCAAGATTCAAGCCGGCAAGATGGATATCAGCATCGAGGAGACCGATGTACGCGACATCATCAAAGGGGTCATGTCGACGGCTATCGCTCTGGTCAAAGACCACCCCATTGACCTGCAACAGTCTGTGCCCGAGGATATCCCCACCATTAGGGCCGACTCTTGCCGCATCCGGCAAGTGCTCCTCAACATCGTCGGCAACGCCGCCAAGTTCACCGACGAGGGCTTTATCCGCGTCGAGGCCCGGTCCACTGCGAACGAGGTGGTCATCTCGGTCATCGACAGCGGGATTGGTATTCCCAATGATAGGCTGGATTCGATCTTTGAGGAATTCACCCAGGTAGATGATTCCAGCACGCGGGCCGCCGGTGGCACCGGGCTGGGCCTTGCCATCTCCAGGCAATTCATCGAGATGCACGGCGGCCGCATCTGGGTGGAAAGCGAGTTGAATGTGGGCACCACGTTCTACGTCGCGTTGCCCATCGCCGGCCCTCCGAAACCTGGAGCGGAGGAGAAAGGGGAAGAAGCGGTCGAGGAACTGGTGAGCGAGCCGGCGACCGATCAGCCGGTCGTGCTCTGCGTGGATGACGATGAGGGCGTCATCACCCTGTTTCACCGCTACCTGAGCAAGCAGGGGTACCACGTTGTCGGCCTCACCGAAAGCGAGGCCGTGGCGGAAAAGGCCCGGGAACTCGAGCCGTTCGCCATTACGTTGGACGTGATGATGCCCAATAAGGATGGCTGGCAGGTCATGCAAGAACTGAAATCAGACCCCAAAACCCGCCATATCCCGGTCATCATCTGCTCGATCATCAGCGATAAAGAGCAAGGGATCAGCCTGGGAGCCTCCGAGTACCTGGTCAAACCGATCATCGAAGACGATCTCGTGAGTGCATTGGAACGCTTGCACCTGGAGCACCAAGAGCTTGAACGGGTCATGGTCGTGGACGATAACCTCTCAGACCGGAAACTGTTGCGCCGCATGATCGAAAGCCAGGGCAAGTACGAGGTCATAGAAGCGACTGGAGGCCAGGAAGCCATCACGTTGATCAAGATGGTCAAGCCCGATCTCATCATTCTGGACCTGATGATGCCAGATGTGGACGGGTTCGCCGTGCTGGAATCGGTAAAGGCGGATAAAGTCACTCGCGCCATCCCCATCGTGGTCGTGACCGCCAAGGACCTGAGCGCAGAAGAACGGGAGATGCTCAACAAGCGAGTGGAAGCGTTGTTACAGAAGGGACTGTTCGAGCAGCAAGAACTGCTGGCCGATGTAGCCAGCGCCCTTGAGCGTCTGGAGGCCACAATCAACAGTCAATCATGACGGGAGTGGCACTGAGCGGCATTTATGGTACAATCAGAGAGGAATGAATCTATGACATCCAAGTCCCAATACCCAGTCTGGCTAGAGTGTGCAAGTTGTGGGCACACCATACCCTTTACCCGTCCGACCAAAGCTTGCGCCCAATGCGGTGGCGAATGGCTCGATGCGCGTTACGATTACGATGCCGTGCGTGAGCTGTGGCCCGATGCCCTGTCACAGCGCCCCTTCAATATGTGGCGCTACCGTGAGCTGCTCCCCCTCCGCGACGACGCACACATAGTCACGATGGGCGAGGGCGGAACTCCTCTGCTCCACGCCACGAACCTGGGGCTGATGCTCGGCTGTCCTCACATCTATTTCAAGGACGAACGGCAAGGACCGACCGGTTCGTTCAAGGACCGCCAGGCCTCGTTAGCCATTTCGGTGATGAAAGAGCACGGCATCACCGAGGCCATCGTCGCCTCCACCGGCAACGTCGCCATCTCCTACTCCGCCTACTCGGCCCTGGCCGGGATAAAAATGTGGACCTTTCTCACCAGTCTGGTGCCTTCGGAAAAGATGCGCGAGGTGGCCCTCTATGGCAGTGAAGTGATCAAGGTGACTACCACCTATGACCAGACCAAAAAAGTAGCCGCCGACTTTGCGGCTCGCAAGGGAATCTTTCTCGACCGGGGAATCCGGGGCATCTCGGCCCGCGAAGGTATGAAAACCGTCGCCTTCGAGATGGCCGAGCAGCTTCCCCGATTGATCGGTACCGGCGACACCCCTTGGCGCACCCCCGACTGGTACTTTCAGGCCGTCAGCGGCGGCATGGGGCCGGTCGGCGTGTGGAAAGCGTACCAGGAAATGCTGCTCCTGGGCCTGGTGGACAGAATGCCCAAGCTGGCCTGTATCCAGGTCGCAGGATGCGCCCCTATAGTCAACTCGTTCAACAAGGGGTTGGAAGAGGCCGAACCGGTGCTCAACCCCCAGACGCGCGTGATTACCATCGCCACCGGCACTCCCGGACCGGCCTATGGCTACCTCACGCGGGTCGTCCGCGAACACGGCGGCGCTTTCGAGGCTGTCACGGACGACGAGACCTTTCGCGCCATGCACGTCATGGCTAAATTGGATGGCATCTCGATGGAGCCAGCGGCCGCGGTCGCCTTTGCCGGCGTATTCAAACTGCTCAGCAAGGGTGTGATCAAACGGGATGAGGTGATCGTCGTCAACTGCTCCGGGCATACCTTCCCGGTCGAAAAGCATCTCCTGGGCGACGAGTGGGCCCAAACAGTAGAAGTGCCCGCCGAGGCCAGCGCCCCGGGTCGCCACCCCACCGAGGGATTGCTCGGATCGTTGGGCCAAATTGACGACCGCGTGCAACGGATTGCCATCATCGAGGATGACCCCAAAGCCCGCCTGCTGCTGCGCCGCATTCTGCAAACGCGAGGCGAGTACCACATCTTTGAAGCAGCCGATGGAATCGCCGGCCTGGAGATGGTGCGCCGCGAACACCCAGACATCATCCTGCTGGACCTGATGATACCCGGCATAGATGGGTTCGCCGTGCTGGAAGCCCTCAAATCCGACGAGCACGTCGCTGACGTGCCGGTGATCGTCATCTCGGCCAAAGAACTGACCGCCGACGAGCGAGCACGCCTCAGTGGGCAGATAGACATGTTGATGCAAAAGGGAGACTTTACCGACGAGGACCTGCTAGAAGAGATTCTGAAACGGGCATCATGATCTAGGATTCATCCACCTATGAAAGAAAAAAGCAAAATTCTCTACGTCGAAGACGATCCCTCCAGCGAGATACTGGTACGCCGCGTGCTGGAGAGCGAGGGCTTTCAGGTTGTCACCGCTTCCAATGGCCTGTCTGCCATCGAAACCGCAAGAAATGAACTGCCAGACATGATTCTGATGGACATCAACATCAGTGGATTGGACGGCTACGAAGTGACCACCCGTCTGCGGACGATTGACAAATTGAAACAAATCCCCATCGTCGCCGTTACCGCTGCCACATTGAGTGGAGATCGAGAACGCGCCCTCACTGCTGGCTGCACCGGCTACATTCCCAAGCCGATTGACGTAGACAGGTTCCCTGAACAAGTCATCGCTTTCCTGACCGGGACGACAGAAGAGATCGAATCGGCAGAAGAGAAAGCCGAGTACCTGAGGGAGTACAGTCACCGGCTGGTGGATCGGTTGGAGGAGAAAATTCGTGCGCTGGAGGAAAACAACATCGAACTCCAACGCCTGGACAGGATGAAGACCGATTTCATCATCATCGCCGGTCACGAGCTGCGAACCCCCCTCACTACCATTTACGGTTACGCCCAGATTCTCCAAACGAACCCCGAACTCCCTGGCTCCTCCGAAAATCCAGGTAGCCCGCGCTTCCTGGTGGAGAAAATGACAGAAGCGGTATGGCGCTTGAACCAGGTCGTGGGTGACATCCTGAACGTCTCCCTCATTGATGCCAACAAGCTGGACCTCTCGAAAGGGCCGGTTTTTTTGAATTCCCTGATCCAGCAGGCCGTGGAGGACGTCAACGCCATCGGAGGCGACCGCCAGTTGATCTTTACACTTGAGGGTTTGGACGATCTACCTATGGTGTTGGGAGATTCCAAGCGGCTCTACCAAGCCTTCTGGAATCTCATCACCAATGCCGTCAAATACACCCCCGATGGAGGACATATCACCATCAAGGGACGTCGTATTGAGGACGCGATACAGATTGCCGTCCAGGATACCGGGATAGGAATTGATCCCGAGGACCTCGATCACATCTTTGATCGCTTCTACATTCTGCACGACACCGCCCTGCACCGTTCCAGCAAAACGGCCTTCAAGGGCGGAGGGCTGGGGGTAGGTCTTGCCGTCGCGCGGGGCATCATCGAGGGCCACGGAGGCAGAATCTGGGTAGAGAGCGAAGGGCACGACGAGGAGCAATTGCCTGGCAGCATCTTTCACATCCTGCTGCCGATTGGTGAGCTATAGCGTCCGGCAGTCTATCTCACTGCTCCCGCTTCCACTCCAGTGGCTCATTTCCCCTGGCCAAGCGCATCCCTGGATCACGCCCCATCAGCAGCATCCCAATCACCAACAACCCGCCTCCCAGCCACTGAACTGACGTCAACCGCTCCCCCAACAGCAAAAAGGCCAGCACCAGGCTAACCAACAGCTCCAGCAGACCTCCCAACGACGTCTCCACCCCTCCCACCGTCCGCAACGCGCTGAACATTGCCAACCGCGAAAGGGCGGTCGTCAGCCCCAAAGCGACAATCGCGAACCAGCCAGCGAGCGTGATCGGTTCCATCACTATCTGCTGCCAGGGGGTCTGCAACGCCCTCGCCAGGCCCACCACACAGGCCATGGCCGTCAAAACGTAGAGGGCTCCAGTACGGGATGACACGTCGGCCATCACCCACTGCCCCAGCACCAAGTGCCAACCATAGGTCGCCGCCGAGGCAATCATCAGCGTCACCCCCAGCCAATCCAATTCCCCGGCCCCCACGCGCGTCAGGAGAAAAACCCCGCCCATCGCCAGCGCCAACCGCACCAGCGTGAGACGCGTCAGGGGCTGCCCGGAGGCAAAAAGAAAAAGCACCACCCACAGCGGGTAGAGAGTGTTGAGCAGTGAGGCGAGCGAGGCGTTGAGCCGGGCCAGACTGGTGTAAAAGAACAGCGAACCGATGCCGTTCACCACTCCAACACTGATACACCCTATCAAACCCCGCCAAGAGATGGCGATTTCCTGTCGCCAGAAAAGCGCAAAGGTCACCCACAGCAGCAGCGCCGCCACCATTGTGCGCAGCGCGGCCAGCGTGAACGGCGTAACCCCTTCCCGATATGCCAGTTTACCCAGGATAGGCGCCCACCCCAGAAAGAAACTGGCCGCCACGGTGCTCAAAATCCCCCAGCGCTGCTCGTGGGTCAGACTGGTCATCCCACGCTGACTCACTGATCCGTTGGTCAATCGGTCGAACAAATTGGTCATTTATCGTTTCCTGTGTTACACTAATACCGATGACTCCCAGGCAGAAACGAATCATCATCGCGCTCATCATCGCCAACGTGGCCGTCATCCTGGCGCTGGCAACGCTGATGCGGCTGATGGCTCACTCCGCCACGCCCACCGTCTCACCACCGGACCTGTCGCGGTGGCAAGCCGACTGCGAATGGCAGGCCGCCCAACACCTGGCCCAGGCCGGGATGGGCGGAACGGTGACCCTCGCCCCATCCGGCGCTCTACACGTTGCCCTCGTCCATCCCGTCCCACCGGACCACCTCGCTCCAGCACAGGCAACCGACCTGGACGAAGCCGCTCAATCCGTATGGACCGCCTTCGACGTCGCCCTCGCCCTGCAAAAACGACCCGAGTGCGCCGGTTTTACCCAGGTCCAAGTCGTCATCCGTGCTCACAGCCCGCTGACCGATACCCGAATCAGCGCCACCGTCTCCAGCAGCGATCTGAGCGCCTATGGAAGCGGTACCCTGAGCGAAACCGCCTTCATCGAGCGCGTGAACTATCAGGTCACCACCCTGCATTGAATTGTATCCTCGGCAGAAACAAAAGTCAACCCCTCTCACATGATAGCCTTTTACACCCTTTAATGGTATACTACCAATGTCGAACCGGTATCCGAACTTGTTGTTTCCCAGTCCCAGGTGAAGGAAAACGGCCCTTTCAAGCGACAAATCTCATGAACACCACGGAGAATCAAGAACAAGCCGAGCGCCAACTGGTCTCGCGGCTGATCCAAGGTGATTCCAAGGCCATCGCCGAGTTTGTCCAACAGTACGCCGATGACGTATATCGCTTCATCTATCACCAAGTGGGCGGGATCACTCAGGACGCAGAGGATATCGTGCAAATCACCATGATAGCAGCCCTGAACAGCATGCACCGGTTTCGAGGTGACAGCAAGCTGCGCACGTGGCTGTTCAGTATCGCGGCACACAAGGTGCTCGACTTTCGACGCCGCACCGGACGCCGCCCCCAAACCATCCCCCACGACGCGACCGCCCCATTCCAGACGGACGACCTCTCCCCGGAACAAGCAGTGGAGCAGGCTGAGGCGCGGCAAAAGATGCGCCAGGCGCTGTTGCAGCTTCCACCTCACTACAGCACGGCTCTGGTGCTAAAATACGTCGAGGACATGTCCGTGCGCGAAATCTGCCAGGTGATGCAGCGCACCGAAAAAAGCATCGAATCCATCCTGGTGCGAGCGCGACGCTTGCTGGCCGAAATTATCGAGAGCAGTGAGGGAGCCCATGACGAGGCGTGATACCCACGTCGAGCACATGCTGCGCGATCTGGCTGCCGAACCGGTGTTGGCCAGAGACGAGTTCAAGCAGCGCCTGGTCGCGACGCTCCAGCAGCAACCGCGCCGCACCCGGCAGCCTGGCGAGGCCCTCCTATCCTGGATCCGGACCCGGTGGCCGCGGCCCGCCGTATGCTGGGGTTTGATCGCCGCCGTCCTCGTGCTGGCGCTCGTAGGGATCCTCACCTCTCGCACACCCCAGCGTCCCCTCCTGACCATCCACCAGGGCGCCGCTCAAATCAGCTCGCAGCGACCAGCCGCTCCCCGCGTCCAAAAGAGTTCGGAGGACCTGATTTCTCTCACCGAGGGAGACCACATCGCCCTGGATGAGGAGAGCACCGCGTCGCTGCACCTGTTCAACGAGAGCCAGATCGAACTGCTCCCCGGCACCCAACTGACGATCACCACAGCCCGCCCCCGCTCACTATGGCGGGCCCAAACCGTCTATATGCAGGTGAAAACGGGCGAAGTGCAGGTCCAGGTAACACCCCTGCGCTCGGAAAACGAACGGTTCGAGGTCGACCTCCCGGCTGCCCTCGTCAGTGTGCGCGGCACCGCCTTCCGCGCTCGCGTCATCTCGCCCCACCATACCTACGTCGCCACCGACGAGGGCGTCGTCCTGGTGACGCTGCACGATCCAGCCCAGGGAAACCCCATGGTCCAGGTGCCAGCCGGCCATCAGGTGGACGCCATCGTCGGGCAGCCGCTAGAGGTCCATCCCCAAGAAACTGCCGGTCGCGGGACCGGGACACGGGAAAATAACCACCCCACCCCTGTCCGGCCCACCGCCCTTCCCTGTCTCTTA
>OMKS01000410.1_pt1 | contig 40091 bp, 40 predicted proteins | sample 1674721 | NCBI WGS metagenome assembly OMKS01 (sample SAMN06264996, study PRJEB25208) | sediment metagenome | isolation source: hot spring sediment | place: USA: California | collected 2014-09-02 | reverse complement strand
TCGTTTGGCTGCCTCACGCACATGGGAATGGGTTTTTCCTTGAACCCCAGCATCGCGCGGGCTCATGAATAGCCAAAGATACTACCCCACCCTGTTTCAGGAAGACGATCCTCAAGATCCCCTGTTCAGAGAGGTTCTTGAGGTCTTACCAGGGTTCAGCAGGCGTTACGAGTTGTTCGTAGCTCTGAATCTTATCCCGCTCTATGGCAGTGTTCAGGAAATAAATCTGTGTGGCAACCAGGACATTATCCCTGATCTCCTCATCGTAGGCGAGCCCACCCTTGGCGAACACCACCCTGCCAACCCTCAAGTCTCTTTTCAGGTACGGTTTTCCCGTGAGATCCAGGAATTCTGTTCGATATTCTCTTCCTGAATAGACTTCGTCAACGAGTAGGATCTTCCTCTCCTGAACGATGATGTAATCACTCCCCACCTCCATAACTCTCCCCTGGATCTCATCCGGATCCCATTGAGCGAGCGCCTTGGAAAGCGACTCTGCCGAACTGGTCTGGAGAGAAAGGAGGCTCATTATACTCACGAGAAACAGGGTTATCAGAAGCTTCCCTGTTCTGACAGCTTGCAGTCGACGACTCATGTCCTTCACCTTCTCTTCCTTACTGCTGGAGCCAGTAGTACCGGTGTATGTGGTCGACATCTCCGGCATCAATGATGACTGCACCGCCTTCAGTTCCCACTGCCACAAAGGCGCCACGTTCCGTGACCACAAGGACCGGATCTGATGGAATACCGCTTCCTATGCTCAGATAGCGGTCTTCCTTGGTCAGTGTCGTTTCGTCTCCGTCAAAACTTGGAAATACCGCTTCACCTGTCTTGTAGTCAACGGCATAAAGCCTGGCGAAACCAGAACCTGCACCGACGGAGCAGAGATCTTCAGCGGAATAGCCTTCAACAGAGGGACTGAACGTCGTGAAATACACGACCTTGTTGTACACCAAGGGTGTTGAGACCACTTTTTCTCCAGTGTTTTCAAGCTCGATGAACCATCCAAGACCGGATGCCAGGTTGAGCCGGTAGTCAGCCTTCTCCTGTTCTGTCAAACCAGAAGGTGTTGAGGTCGTACCCTGGAGAACGTCTGCTGTTTCATCCGAGAGATCGGAATCAGTGATGGGATTGTTGTCATTCCATGTTTCCGGCCAGGTATTCCTGATGGCATAGAATCGGTTCGTCACCGTGGTGTCATTCGGGTTTTCCCTGTCTCCGCTGCCGATGTAGACGTAATCGCCCAAGAGTTCCTGGGCAATTCCCGGTGCTGAGTGGAACTTTCTGAGCTTATCCGTGCCTCCATCATCATCTGCCTGGAAGAGCAGCCTCTTTGACCAGATCCCGTCATACGTTCCATCACTCTTTTTTCTGCTCTCAAAAACAAAGAGGTCTCCTCCCAGGGATGGCGCGTAGATGACATCATCGCAGCCATCGTCATCGTCGTCATAGGTTCTCAGATCAACCATACAGTACTTCATCTTGTCATAGGATGCGAAATTAAAATCATTGATGTTGGTTGCGGCGAGGTTCCCTGTCGTCGCCTCCACGGCGAAGATCGCCCGTCCCTTGGTGTCTGATGCTCCGGGGTCTGCATTGTCCTGGTTCGTGTCGTATCCACCGGCAATGAGGAGCACATCCTGCTCGCTCGCTCCACCACTGAGCTTGATCCTGCTGAACAGGGGCGTGGACCAGGACTGCCCAAGCTGCTCGGAACTCAGAATATTTTTTGAAATACTGGCTACGAAGCTCGGAGCCTCGTAGTTCGTGACATCCAGGATGAAATACTGGTTGTATAGTTCGACCCCGGTTGCAATGTCAGCCCCTCCCCTCCTCAGGCCGAAAACCACGTAGGTGTTTCCCCCGCTCCGATATACCACCGGCGATCCATCCACATAGATGTCATGTACAGAGTCTCCGGTTATGTGCTCTGTCGACCCTTCGGGAGGAAGGTGTTTGAGGTTCGGCAGAAGATCCCATGGAATGAAGGCCCACGCCTCAGTGACCGTGTCATCGCCGATATCCTCCGGCGTCCCTTGATCGTTGTCCACAAAACAGTGCAGAAACCCGTCGTTTGCCCCCACAAAGATGACGTTTTTGCTGTTTGTGAAATCATAGAGGATTGCTGGTCGAGAATGGAGAATATCTCCCATGATCCACTCACGCGGCCTTCCATCCGTTCCAGTGTACCCCGGAGCATAGATTCCACTCGCAGTGACAAAGTCCATCAGATCATCTTTCTGGTCAGTTGTGGAAAGTCCGAAATCAGCTGGGGATATATCACTAGTACTTTTGTCAAAAGAGATGAACCCAGTGCCGTCTTTAAAGGTTCTGAACACTCTGCTGGACTGGGTTTTCAGCACAGCGCCCGCTCCGCCACGATCGACGGTCAGACCTTCGTATCCGGATACATCATACCACGCTGTTTTCGCACTTTCCTTGATAGCACCGAGAGAATCTGTCGCACTGTTTCCATTTCGGTCCAGAATTACACCATCTTTGGAAAGCCCGAACTTCTTGAGGTTGCCTTTCCACAAGCCAGGATTGGAACTGTCTGGGGAAAAGATGCCCAGGTATAGCCCGTTGTCCGCATAGGTCCGGTTCATCCTGCTCACCGGAACCACGGGTGAGACGAAGATCATGTTCGTTTCCATGATCTTGCCCAGGATGTCTTCAAAGATCTGAGCAAGCGAGACGTCTTCATCGGTGAAGTACTCACCACCTCCGTGGGACGCGGTTGACTCGAGTAACTGGTGTCCCACATCAAATCCAATGGTATAGGTGATTATGTTCTGATGGGGGAAATCATCACTGTCAAAGGATGTTCCACCCAGGTCAGTGAAAGACCCGTCGAGGAGATCCTCGTCATGGAGGAACTTGGCCACATCGTCCAGGTAGTCGCTCCCATCGAACGCATATGCGTGCTGTACACAGTCGTCGTCTATCCAATGGAACTGGTCATCTTTCTTACAGGGGTCTGCAGCATCAACGTCGCCGATATAATCTCCGATGACCTTACTGTTCAGATAGATCCTGTCCCAGAGCCAGCTGTTTCTGTCATAGGTAGGTTCACCGTCGGTCATGATAATATTGTAGTTCTTTTGGCAGCGCCACTGGATGGCCGGATCGAAGTCGGTCAAGTAGTTCACACCTGAATTGAACCATGAAGGCTGCCTTGCATAGTAGAGTCCCATCTCCGCCAGGGTCTCTGCCAGCGGGGTCCAGGTGGTGGGAGCGATACTGTCGATCTGGGCCTTGAGAATATCCTTCTCTGCCTGGGTTGTCCTGGTCTGCAGAGGAGAGATGAGCCGTCCTCCCTCGGAATGATTGAAGATGAACAACCCGAATCGAACACCGTCAGTTGTCTGGACAAGGTCTTTGATGGTATTCTTGGCAAGATCAATTTTTTGCACTAACCCGATACTCTGCGACGACAAGAAATTGAGGTAATTCCCAGTGGCAAGGGTTCTCCAGGTCGAGCCACCGCAGTTGTAGGGGGAACCCGTGATCAATCCCCTCCAGAGGCCACTCGTTTCCAGGGAACTTCGCGCAGAGGTGCATGATATATTCGTTAACCAGGTGAAACCATACCAGACACCTGTTGACCGCCTCTGGTAATAGACATAATTCCGTGTCCTGCTGCCTGAGTAAACTGTCGCGCTGTTATATCCAGAAACATCTTGGGCCGGCACCCATTCTTCCATACTACCGGAGTTGTCGAACATGATGAGCACGTTGGGCGGTATGTTGATCACACCTCCACCGAAGATGTCTGTATCATCGGCCTGCAAAAGAGACGGTACCCCTATCAGAAGCATGATGATGCTCGTCAGAAGACACTTTTTCATCATAGTTTTGCTCCTTTTACCTAGTTTTCCGGAGGAAACGCCTTCCAGGCTCCCACGGACAGGTTCTGGCTGCTGACGCTGGACTCAGCCTCGACCCTGTAGAATCTCGCCTTCTGGCTGGGGTCGTACCCCCTGCCCTTCGGAGGCTTTGCAATACGGGTAAGTTCCATTGACACATCTGTCTGGGTGATGATCTCGGGGAGGTTCCCGGAAGGGAAGGTATAGGATGCACCGATGCTCGTTGCCACAGACCCCAGGGCTGCAGTGTGGGCAATGAGGGCATAGGTGGTTGCACTTTCGAGGTTGTTGAAACTCACGGTGAATGCTCGTTCATTTCCCGCGATCCGTGTTTCCAGAGAAGAGGTTCTCATGAGGGTGACCCCGGTGATGATGGCAGCCACGAGCACAATGAGCACCAGCACCAGTACCATTCCGTTCTGATCGTTCCACCTGGTCTTGTCCATGATTCTCGCTCCGTTATGTTACCTGCACATGCCTGTTTTCAATCAATTCAACTGATCCCAGAGTACTTCCAGGCTGATCTGGTGGTTCGTCCCTTTTCCCTGCCACCTGACACTCACCAGCACTTCCCGTGAAGGACGGAATGTTCCGGGATTCACCACACTCCATGAAAGATTGAAGGGAACACCACGATGGATCACCGTCGATGTTGAGTGAACCCCTGTTGACATGGAATCGTGATTGAATGAGAGTCCCCGGAGTTTCTCCACATGATCCTGGGCAATGTTGACCGCATCAGTGAGTTGCATGCTGTAGCTGTTTGCATGGATGGCCTCGGACTGCATCTTGACAATCCCCATGATTCCCAGGGCAAAGATGAAAATGGCCACAACAACCTCGATGAAGGTAAATCCTCTCTTTGTTTCGATCATGCACGCCTTCCCTGCACTCAAGATGCCCTGTCATTTACACTGGCTGTCATGCATCAGTTTCTCCTGCAGACTCTTCTGGTCAAAGTCCGGTCCAGGAAGTTCCCGGTATCGGGATCGACCTGTGCTGTCCTCATGTCGAGACGCACCTCGATGAACCTCACCTCGCTGGCCTCTGAAGCCGAAAGTGTATTGCCGGGTTCAAAAGGGGGGTTTGTCGACCCCGTTGGCACGATTTGATAGATTGTACCAGTTCCAGTCTCCCCAAAATACGAAAGAGCGAACATGGTCACGTTCTGAGCAAGAACCTGAAGCGTGTTGGAAATATGATCAAACCGTTCGAGGTTTGTTCCATTGAGACGATACGAGATGTCTTCACCGGGGGCCGATATTGATCCATCCTCGTCAATATCCATGGCTATCCTCAGAAAGTTTGAACCACTTTCGTTTGAGGGTATGCCGACAATGCTTTGGGTAAATGTTGGATCTACCCCAGCATGTCGAATATCCGTTGTGATTATTTCCATTACGGCCCTGAGATCCTGCTGAACCTGGGTCACCTGAAATTGTACCCGAGAAGTCTTATGCTGAATCTGATAGGCGAGGTAAACTGCAGACATCAGGAGCAGAGAAAGGACGAGCACGATCATCAGCTCGATGAGGGTGAGACCGTTGTTGCTGGCGACAACCTTTCTTATTGTGATCATGGCTGTATACTCACACTTCCACCGAGAGTCAAAGAAACGATTCTCCGGTTATCCGAGATATTTGCTCTTGAGCTGAAGATGGCAATACTGACTGGCTGGGTAGCGAACCCTCTGCTCGTGAGCCCTGTCGATGTGAGCCCTGTTGACGTAACTACCGTGGTGATGTCGAAAAGTTCAATGCTGGCCGGCATAGTGGTCTGGGGAACAACCATGTTCCCCACGGTATCCCGGATATCGTACCAGTCATTGGAGAGATCGATTCTGATTTGTACATCTTTGCTGTCTCGGATAGCCTCGCTCCTGGCAAGCTGAAAATGTGAGAACATGGTCCTGGCTACCTCATCCAGCTGTCTTCTGGCAAACCATCCATCCATGTTCGGTATGGCAAGGGCACCCATGACAGCGACTATTACAACAACCATGACAAGTTCCAGTAGCGTAAACCCTCTGGTATTCATCTCAATCCTACTTTTCATTCTTTTCCATGCACATGCTTTTCCATACACATGGAGATTCTTTTCCATGTCCAGATCGTTATCGGCACCTCATCTCACCGACTTAACAACAGGGCCGGATCGAGTCGAACTGACCGTGATCTCCCCGTGAATGTCTGTTCTATACACACGTATTCCCCGTTTTTCCAGCCTGGAAATGGTTGCTTCGTTAGGCTCGTGGTACCGGTTCTTATAGCCACAGGAAATCACTGCGACATCCGGGTGGACCGTATCGAGGAAAAGATCGCTACAGGACTGCTTGGATCCGTGGTGCGACACCTTCAGAACGTGTGCCGAGATGTCATCATCGCTGTGAGAAAGGGCCTGTTCAATTCTGCCATGTGCATCAGCCATGAAGAGACCTCTCATGGTTTCATCCGATGCAAGTACGACAATCGAATTGGAATCGAGGTCAGTCTTTTCCGTGCGAGAGGAAAGGAGAACAGATGGGTTCAGCACCTTGATACTCATGCCGTTGATGTTGGTGCCGTCCCCCGAGCACACAGATCTCACTGGTATTGATTTCTTTCTCGCCGTGGCAAGGATGGCCTGAAAATCTGAATTCCAGTCATCCTCAATGTTTACCCAGATCTCTTTGACGTTGAAATGTTTAACCAGAAAAGGGATCCCGCCTATATGATCCTTGTGTGAATGGGATATCACGATGAGATCGAGTCGAGTTATCCCCCTCCTGAGAAGATGATGGGCAACAATGTATCTTCCCGTGTCAAAGCCTGAATACATCCCTCCCCCATCGATGAGAACGGCACTCGTTCCGCGGGTTAGAAGCGTGCAATCTCCATGACCCACGCTGAGGAAATCAAAGGTCAGCGGCTCCCACGTCCGTGACAACTCTCTATGAAACGGCATGATCACAACACCAATGCAGATCAGTATAAGGATGGCCGACCTCAGGGATGATTGTCGTGAAAATAACGCAATGATGAATCCCAGATAACAGAGGAACACCCACATCAGAGGTGGTTTTGGTATCGGGGCGTATGAACCGAAAATCCCGCTGAGATAAAAAATCAGGGAAATCCCGGAAACAACATATCCCAGAAACAGCGATGAAAGTGTCTCCGATACCGGAAAGAGAAGAAGTCCTGCTATTCCCAAGGGCATGATGAGAAAACTGAAAAAGGGTACGATGATGAGATTGAAAATAAACCCCATGAATGAAACATACCCGAACAGGTACGAAACTACCGGTAGGGTAAACACGTTCACCACGAACGTTATCGCAAGGAGTTTGATCCACCACGGCCCCTGTTTCAGGTTCATCAGGACACCCGAGATACCGAGAACTGCCGAGAATGAGAGGAGAAAACCAGCGGAATACAGAGAACGAGGCCAGAGAACCAAGATGATCATTCCTGCAAGGGTAAGTCCTTCGAGAATACATGCCTTCCTGATCAGGAGAAGAGAACCGAGCACTGTACCCGCCATGATAGTTGCGCGGACTGTGGTAACCGGTGCCCCGACAAAGAGTGTGTAGAAAACTGCGCAACCAAGGCCGACAAAGTGAGAAATCCTGACGCTGTCTGTTCTGAGAGAAACCGGAACGATGAACCTCAGAAGTGTCAGAGAAATTCCGTACCCCAGCATGATAATGATCCCCATGTGGAGACCCGAGATCGCCAGTAAATGAGCAATTCCCAGGGATATGAACGCATCACGGATACTTGGGGTCAATCCTGACCGGTCACCGGTGAGAACAGCCTTGATGACTTCTGCCTCTGGACGTGACATCTGAGAGAGTTTTCGGGTAAACGACTGCTTCAGGCTACGGGAACACCCCTCCTCGAGGATAGAAATGGAACCAAAGTCTCTGATAGCACCTCTCAGGGTGATACCTTCATTGAGGAGATATTCGATGTAGTCAAACTCATCCCTGTTTCCGAAACCGGTGTGTGTTTGAACCGCGATTTCTGATCGAATTCTGCTTCCAGCAGATAGATCCGATACATGTCGGTAAATGCTTATCCGTGCCTTCCCCCTCAGGTTTTCCCCATCAACAGTAACATCGTCGAGTACAGCCCGGTAGTTTCCCTGTGTGAAACCAGATGAGACAACCCTACCCTGAACAACGTGAGATCCGGCTGGAATCATGGACCACTGAAGAGAACCAGTCCCCAGAATAACCCCAAGTGCGACACCGACGAGGGCATGGAGAACCCTCTTTCGGGAGACAAGAACTCCAAGCATACACAGGCAAAAGATTACCACAGGAACATCCAGAAAAACGAGGGACATACCGGTACATGTACCAGTGAACACGACACTCAGGGGCACTTCCCTCCCAATGTGAGTCAGCATGCACCTTCTCCGGGACAAATTTATACAAAGGAGGGGTTTTATGAAGTACGGCGTTTGTGTATTTCACATTCAGACTCATGGGCTTTAAAAAAAGGCCCGCCCCGGAGCCTGAAAAATTCTAAACGATCTCGAGGGTTCCCGTTATCTCACTTACAGAATGCATCCTGAATCTTTCCATATACTCTTCTATTCCTTTAATGATCTCGAGAAAACACAGAGGATTTCTCAAGGATTCACTTCCGATCTCCACTGCCGTGGCTCCGGCGAGGAGAAACTGAATGACATCCCTATACGTGCTTGCACCACCGGATGCGATGATGGGGACATGTACACTTTGTGATACGTCCCTCACTAACTTGAGAACAACAGGTTTAATAGCAGGACCGGACAGGCCTCCTGTTACATTTCCCAAAAGAGGCCTGCGGAGATTCTCATCAATGACCATTGCAGGAAAGGTATTGCAGCACGTCAGTACGTCTGCGCCAGCTGAAACCGCAGCCCGGGCGATCACCACGATATCGGTTACCAAGGGAGGCAATTTGACGATCAGGGGCTTTTTCGTAACCTCACGCACTTTTTTTACAAGAGTGTGAAGACTTTCAGGGTCCTTGCCAAACTCGATGCCCCCTCTCTTGATGTTGGGGCAGGAAACATTCATCTCGAGTGCCGCGATTCCCTCGATGCTGAGCATCTCTGCAGCAATGACATAATCATCTTCAGTCTCTCCGAAGAAGTTTACCACGACAGGGGTTGAGAACTGGTTCAGATAGGGAAGCTTCTCTTTGAGGAACACCGGGATGCCCACATTTTCGAGTCCAATGGAATTGATCATTCCACACGGTGTCTCCGCGATACGCGGTGTTGGGTTTCCCCGTTTAGGTCGTATTGAAAGACCCTTGGTAACAAACCCTCCCAGCACTGAAAGATCAAGGAACTCCGAAAGTTCTTCACCATATGCAGCGGTTCCTGATGCAGTGATAATGGGATTTTTCAATTCAAGATCTTCCCTGATGCGAACCGCAGTTTTCATCTGCTCCCCCAGAGAATATCTTGGGCATCGAAAACCGGTCCTTCCCTGCAGACCCTCAGATTCCCCTGTTGTGTTTCCACAACACATCCACTGCATACCCCGAATCCGCACGCCATCCGCTCCTCCAGAGACACTTCACATGGTATCTCTGCGTGTGCAGCGATATTCCAGGTCTGACGCAGCATTTCTCTCGGACCACATGCATAGATGCGTGTTGAAGTGGGAAGACTTTTGATGACACGGGAGAGAATCTCCGTGGCGAGCGCCTTGGTCCCGAGCGAACCATCTTCAGTGCAAAACAGAGTCTGTATGCCTTCGAGGTTCTGCAGCCTGTTGTGCAGGGGGATCTCGGCCTCTGTTTTGGCGCCGAAAATGAACATCCCCCTTCCAAGGTGCTCTGCCATTGAGAGAACCGGGGGCAATCCAGCCCCTCCTGCTATGTAGAGGAGATGCTCTCCGGGTGCAGGGTCAGAAAACCCATTTCCCAGGGGTCCGATGAACGAAACCAGTTCGCCGGTTCGTTTTTCTGCAAGGAGCGCTGTTCCCTCACCCCGCACCGTGAAGAAAATCTCGATCATACGATCGCGGCAGCTGAGAATGGCAAGCGGCCTCCTGAGAAACGGCTCATGTGATCTTTGAACCTGCACCATCAGGAACTGGCCGGGTTTTGTTTCCGTAAGATCCCCTTCGAGTGTCATGAGGTACGTCTTCTCAGCAACCTTGTCGTTCTTGATGATGCGGGTCGTGATATCCTTCATCCAGCGGATTCCTCAATTTTTTTTACCATGACATCAGCGTCCTCCCGTGTGTCCGTGTAATACTCGTTCCATGTGCTCACGTGAAGGAACCCCAGAGAGGTATAGAGAAGCCGCGCGGGAATGTTGGATGGCCTCACTTCAAGAACGACATAGATTCTTTCTCTGGTTTTTGCACAGACGATCATTTCGCTGATCAGACGCTTTGCAACTCCCCTCCTCCTGAATTCAGGATGTACGGCCAGATTGAGCACATGGAGCATGTGTTTCATGTCCAGCGATAAACAGTACCCGATGGTTAATCCATCGATTCTTGCAACGTAACAGATGCAGCGAGGATCCTCAAGTGTCATGATGAACGTTTCCCGCTCCCAGGGAGACGGGAAGGAACAGTTTTCTATCTCCATGATCGGGGCAAGATCTCCATGGTACAAATCAGTTATAACTACAGCATCCATGTCACTATGACAACGAGGGCCATGCCCAGAACAAACAACCCTGTCTGTCTCGGACGCGGAATCTCCTGGACGAGAAGCCCTGCAATTCCAATCACGATACTGGCAAACGGCATGATCGCACACGCAGTAATGACAGGGGTTGGGAGAATATCTTTGAGGATATGCACCATGGTGACACCAAAGCCGACAGAACATGACAATCCAATGAGCGCATATCCATACGACCGAAGGAGCGCCTTGGCCATGGCCCTCGGGACGGCAGAGTACATGTTCTTTTTATCCGTGGGCAGAAGCGTTTCGTTCGCTGTCCTGAGCCGCATGTCAAGCGTCCTTCCCAGCAGAGAGATCGGCAGGCACAGGACCAGGGCAAGGCCTGCCGCAGCGGCGTCATTCAGGAATGCGGCTGCATACACCGCCACGGGCGCTGCTGTTGCCGCAGTAAAGGAATCGTCATTGGGAAGATATGCACCCACAGGAGGAGCGTTGAGCCACAGGAGTTCGAGGCTTGCACCCACGAGGAGACCGATCCCAATATTACCCAGGATAAGTCCGAGAACAGAGGCGATGACAATTGGACGACTGAGAAACAACTGAAACATAAAGACACGATCGAGCCACAGCATCGAACCGACGAGAACGCTGCAGATTATCCCTGCTATCATACGCCGCTCACCGGAATGAGAGACCTCATGTCAACCGGGTGTTCTCTTGGAACTGATTGGAGGAACACCTCAACTCCTTTTGAGATGAGTGCTTTCAGTTTCTCTTCGTCCTTTTCATGGATCCAGACGGAATATGAGATCTGCCGGGAGCCTTCTGTCGCCCTGTTATTCCCCAGATTCAAGGAAGAAAAGTGAACCCCTGAAGAGTAAAGCGTGTAGGCGTCCTCGATGTTCGACACGATAACGAGAGTTCTTTTTCCATCAAGGTCGCGATCCTCCATGAGCTGCAGCACATCGGCAACGGGAATAATCCTGAGGAGAATCCTGTCGGGGATTGCCATGGACATAATGGTAGTCTGGAACTGGTCTCTCGCCAGAGTATCATTAGCCACGATCACTGACTGCGCCCTGAGGAAGGGTATCCATGACTCCAGAATCTGCCCATGAATGAATCTGTCATCAATGCGCACAAGAACGATATTCATTTCTGGGAAAGATTTGTTGCGAGAATCTCAGAGGCTATGTGGATGTTATTCGAACCGCTTTCTTTAAGTGTTTGGGCCAATTCCTGCAAGGATTTACCCTGCCTCTTTGTCAACGCCGTTATGACCATGGGAAGATTCACCCCTGTAATGACTTCGACTTTTCCTTCTTCAAGAAATGAAAGAGATATGTTTGAGGGAGTCCCCCCGAACATGTCGGTGAGGATGATAACACCGAGACCGTGGTTCACCTCTTTGATAGAGGTCTTGAGCATCTTTCTCAGGTTTTCGACATCACTTCCCTGGCAGAAAGAGCATGCCCGAAACCCGTCGATCTGTCCTACGATCATTTCTGCGGTCTCAGCCAGTGCCTGTGCGAGTCTGCCATGTGCAACCACCACAATACCCACCATAGCCCAGAACCCTCCTCAGGAGATATCCCTGTGAGTCAATTTACACGTGTACCCTGCATCCTGAATACTGTTTCTCAGTGCTTCGGCAACGGCTACGGATCTGTGTCTTCCACCGGTACAACCGATGGCGATGTTCAGATACGACCTTCCCTCTTTCTTGCATTGGGGGATGAGAAACATGATCATGTCAGTAAATTTTTGCATGAACGTTACATATGTATTGAACGTGCTGAGAAATTTTTTCACCTCGTCGTGAGACCCATTCTTGTCTTTGAGTTCTTCGACGAAATATGGATTCGGCAGATATCGGACATCCATCACAATGTCAGAATCCATGGGTATCCCCTTTTTAAACCCGAACGAAGAGATTTCGATGTACATGTCCCGAAACTTGTCCTCTGCAGAGATAAGATCCTTTATTCTGCTGACCAGTTCATGCACGTTGAGTTTTGATGAATTAACAACGAAGTCAGCAATTTCTCGCAGGGGCGCCATTATTTCAATTTCTTTCTCGATTGCATCGAGAAGATTGGGATACCGATCGCTCAGGGGATGTCTCCTCCGGGTTTCCTTGTATCGATTGAGCAGGTGTTCAATCGTTGCTTCCAGGAAGATAAGACGAACATTGCTGTTCTGGCTTTTCAGAAGTTGAATGATCCAGGGGCCCTTTTCAGCAAACGTGGGTGACCCGGCCCTGATGTCCATACAAATACAGATCTTATGGATATCAAAAGACGCGGAGTCATAGATTTCGATGAACTTGACAAGGAGGTCGATGGGCATGTTGTCCATGCAGAAAAACCCCTCGTCCTCAATGGCCTTCAGTGCTGTCGACTTACCTGAACCTGATAATCCGGTGATTATGATAAAAAATGGACGGGTCGTCATCAGATGCTCTCTTCACGGCTACAACAACTGAAAACCCAATCTCAGCACGTATATGATTGTCTCTTCTCTCCGCATGGTCACCAGAGGATAGCTATCATTTTCTGCGCTGTCAATGTGGAGATCTGAGCATGGGTGTGATCTTGACGGGCTCTTGTTCAGGATGAGTCGATTCCCTTGCCATACGATGTTCACGGCAGCTCTTTTGCGGATGGTTCAGCCCTCGTCAATTCAGAAGCGAGACAAGCGAGCATCAAGAGATAAATTCATAAAGATAATCACCTCAAATTCCGATGGTTATCGCTGAGATCTAAAAACACGTGCATAAAAGTAAGCGAGCACATGGGGAATGAAATGGCTGTTCTCGTATACAACAGAGATGACACTCTCATTGTTAAGGTTACCGGACCGGTAGACACCAATGAGGCAGAACTGCTCAGAAACGAACTGTACAAAATCATCAAACAAAAGCCTCACAAGGTTGTCATGGACCTCTCTCTGGTTCCCACCATGGGATCATCTGGCATTGGCAAAATACTGATCTTTTTCAAAGGATTAAACAGCATGGGTTCCCACTTTGAGATCAAGGGGATCCACAAGAATCTCTACGGCGTTTTCAAAGCGGTCAAACTCGACAAACTCTTTTCCATATCACTGAGGTAATGTTCATGAAGATCAGCAAAGATGGCTCGGGTGCGATTGTCTGTTCAGGAAACATGGTCATTTCAGAGATTGAATCTATTCAGTCACAGATGGAAACAATACTCGATGAATGTTCCCACAAGGTGATCATGGATCTGAGCAAGGTGGAAGAGATCGATACATCAGGCCTCCAGCTTCTCTACTCAATCAAGCAGACCCTGGAACCAGAGGGGGTCTTTCACGTATGTGCCATCTCGGAAGCAGTTAAGGAGACACTGATCATATCCGGGTACGAACGGTTTTTACAGGAGGTCGTTTCGTGAAGAAAAAAGTCCTGGTTGTAGATGATTCCCCTACCCTGCGCGCCTCGGTACACTATACTCTGAATGAAGCCGGATTCGAAACCATAGATGCCATCAATGGGTACGACGGTCTTGAAAAACTCAGCATTGCAATGAACCAGGGAAATCGTATCGGCCTGATCATCAGCGACATCAACATGCCTGTCATGGATGGTATCACGTTCATCAAGGAAGTGAAGAAAACCCCGTTCAAATACACCCCGATCCTTGTGCTCACCACGGAATCTCAGGACGACATGAAAATGAAGGGAAAGCATGCAGGGGCATCAGGATGGCTGGTAAAGCCGTTTAAACCAGAACAGCTCGTGTATGTCACGAAGAAATTCTTGAGGTAACCATGGCAATTGATGAACTGATACAGGTATTTGTTGAAGAAAGTGAGGAGGAGATTCGGGAATTGGAGGCTGGCCTCATTCGGCTTGAGGAAGACACCGAGGATGAAGCAACCATCAACAGGGTATTCCGTGCAGCGCATACCATCAAAGGATCAGCAGGACTTGTGGGTTTCGAGTCCGTCAGCATTTTCACCCATATCATCGAAAACATCCTCGACAGGATACGTGATCACGAGCTTCCCATCACTAAAAACCTCATCTCAACCCTTCTCTCGGCTGTGGACCTCTTGAAAAGGCTCATCAGCACATCAGTCGAAGGCCGGGAATCAGATGTAGCCGAGATTGAAGCAATGATCACGAGCATGAAGAGGTATGTAACCCCGCACAAAGAACGAGACCCCATGCCTGAGGGAATGCAAAGAGGGTACGGAGATGGAAGGGTGCGCACTTATTCCGTCAGCATGAAGTTCAGACCTGATATCCTTTCCACGGGACAGGACCCCCTGATGCTGATCCGTGAACTTGCTGATCTTGGAGATATCATAGAGCGAAAGGCCTTTCCCAATGCAGTTCCAGATCTCTACACCATCTCACCAACTCGCTGTTATACCTCCTGGGACCTCATCATCAAGACGGCTTCTCCCTTGTCTGAACTGAGAAGAGTATTCATCTTTGTCCAGAATGACAATGAAATCTCTCTTGAGGACATCTCGTCCCAATACAAGGATGGCATCGACCTGTCTCTTGCTGACAAACCCATCGGGGAAATCCTCGTGGAAAAGGGAATCGTAAAGGCCCGTGATGTGGAAGAGGCCCTGCGAGACCACAAAACAACGGGGCAAGCCTTGGTTGAACGCGGCAAGGCAAAAAAAGAACTAGTGGAAAAAATGGTCCTTGCCCAGTCAGAAAGCAGGAAAGCTGCAAAATCTGCAACAATACGCGTTGATACTGACAAGCTAGACACACTGGTAAACCTCGTAGGAGAGATGGTCATTTCCGTGGCACGGCTTTCTCAGTTGGCAAGTGAGGTCAGCGAAGAATCATGCGGACGAGGGATCCAGAATGCAACGTCATCGCTGGAAAGAATATCGAGGGATCTTCAAGAACAGGTCATGCGGGTACGCATGGTTCCTGTGGAGGGAACATTCAACCGTTTCCGCAGAATCGTACGGGATATGTCCTTCGAACTCGGGAAGAAGATCGAGATAAAGATGAGCGGCACAGAGACCGAGCTCGACAAAAACGTGATCGAGCAGATCAGCGACCCTCTCAAACACATGATCAGGAACGCCATTGATCATGGCATAGAACGCCCCGAAGAAAGACGTATGGCAGGAAAACCGGAGGTTGGGGTCATCTGGCTCAAAGCATACCAGCGCGAAGGAAACATCTTGATCGAGATCTCTGATGATGGAAAAGGAATAGACAAGAACAAGATACTCGAGAAAGCCCTCGAGAAAGGGCTTGCAGAGCCGGATAGGAACTATTCTGACAAGGAACTCTTCGATTTGCTCTTCATTCCCGGCCTCTCTACTGCTGAGAAGGTGAGTGAACTCTCCGGCAGAGGGGTGGGCATGGATGTCGTGAGGAAGAACATCGAAGATTTGAGGGGGTCGGTTGAGATTTCATCTGAGGTGGGTATCGGCTCGACCTTCACGGTACAACTGCCGCTTACGCTTGCGATTATCGATGGGATGATGGTTCGCGTTGGTTCCGAGATACTCACGATCCCGCTCTCCGTCATCGACAAATCAGTACGTCCCACGAAGGCGGAAGTGAAGACTGTTGAAGGAAAGGGAGAACTCATCGATATCAGAGGTGACTATATTCCCCTGGCAAGATTGAATAATCTCTTTCACATGCCTTCGGAAAAGCACGATCCCACCGATGCCCTCGTCATTGTTCTCCAGGGCATGGAAACCAGGTTCGGTATTCTGGTGGATGATGTGCTCGGCCAGACACAGGCGGTTATCAAGAGCCTGGACAAAAATTTCAGAAAGATCGAGGGAACCTCCGGGGCCACGATCCTCGGAAACGGAAAGGTTTCTCTCATCGTCGATGTTCACGGGCTGGAATCCATGGCCTTTGGAGGATAAGAAGCGTCCAGTTCAAAGGACTCTTCAGAACGTGAGAAAAGAGGAGCATGCCATGAAACTTCAATGGAGATTACGAGAACGGTTGACGCTTTTCACCCTTGCGGCTGGGTTTATCCCCCTGCTGATGGCAATTGTCTATGTTGGCTACAGAAGCAGTGCCCTGCTCGAGGAGCAGTCTCTGGACTACCTTCGCGCACGGGTTGAAGGATTCTCACGTATGGTGGAAGTGCGCAATGGTTCCATCGAGGGAAATCTTGATATCATCAGGGAACAGCTGAAAAAGAATCTGAAAGAAGATCTGATCAGGGAGGCCGCAAGAGAACGATACTTTGAAAGCGGGTACCTTACAATCTTCAATTCAGAGGGTCTCTGCGTGTATCATCCACAGGAACAGTATCGGAACAACATGACCTTGTACAACAAGCAGGACTATGTTCGTCATGCTGTGAGCCAGAAACACGGATCATTCCGTTACACCTTCGATGAAATAGACAAGATGTCCTACCTCTCTTATGTCAAGAGTCTCGACTGGATCATCTGGGCGGGAGTACCAGAAAGCGAAATGCTTGCCAAGGTCAATGCTCTGAAAATTCAGATGTATCTCTTCCTCCTGGCGATATCGATCATCATTGTCGTTGCAGGAGTCTTCGTATCTCAACGAATCGCGAATCGAGCGAAAGAAATTTCGAACCGAATGATGGATATCGCCCATGGAGAGGCTGACCTGAGTGTCCGTCTCCCGGTTCTTTCTCAAGACGAAATCGGAGATATTGCCCACTGGTTCAATGTGTTTGTAGAAAATCTCGAAGAAGTCATTACCAAGGTGAAAAATTCTTCTATTCAGGTGGATCTTGCAACACAGGAGGTTGCAGCTGGATCACTTGGACTGTCACAGGCTACCCAGGAACAGGCTTCTTCTATAGAAGAGGTGGCTGCGACCATTGAACAGATGAGCTCATCCATAAAGCACAATGCGACCAATGCTTCAGAGGGGAGGCAAAAAGCATCTGAGATGGTACAAATGGCTAATATGAGCGGCGAAGCTTCTCATGAACTCATCAGAGGAATGGAAGAGATCTCCGCTGCATCAAAGAAAATCGGTGATATCATCGTCACCGTGAACGAGGTGGCATTCCAGACAAATTTGCTTGCCCTCAATGCAGCTGTTGAAGCGGCCCGGGCAGGAGAACACGGGAAGGGGTTTGCCGTGGTGGCCGAAGAGGTTCGTGCTCTGGCTCAGAGATCTGCGGAAGCAGCCCGGCAGATAAAGAGTCTCATCGAAGATACGGTGAACAAAATCGACACAGGTGATGAGATGGTGAAAAGATCAGGCCAGTCTCTGGAGCAGATCATACAGAACATCAAGGGACTTTCTCAGACGATGGAAGAGATCGCTGCAGGATCCAATGAACAGGCAAGCGGTGTTGATGAACTGAACCGCGCCATTTCACAGATTGACACAACGACCCAGCAGAATGCCTCAACGGTGGAAGAACTCGCGAGCACATCCGACAATCTCAGCAACGAGGCAAGAGAGCTCGCCGATATCGTGGCAAGATTCAGAGTATCTGCCATGGACCCCCCTGAGCGAGCCTCTCGAAGCATCAACAGCCATACGAAACCCCTAGGAGCGAAACCCGAGGTTGATCTTCCTGCAAGGGGGACATACGATGATTTCGAGGAGTTTTAGGAAGGCAACCATCATGTCAGTTTCATCAGAAAGTGCCCACTCCCTTTCAACACAGTATGTGACCTTTCAGCTTGGAGATGAAACCTACGGAATATCCATTCTGAAACTCAACGAGATTATTGCAAACCAGAAGTGTACGGGTATTCCCCATGTACCGGACTACATCAAGGGTGTCATAAACTTGAGGGGGACTGTCGTCCCTGTCATTGACCTGCGGGAACGATTCGGCATGGGTGCAAAAAATGATGATCAGGGCACCGTCATCATCATCCTCGACGTTGCAGGCAGGACCATGGGCCTGATCGTTGATGCAGTGAGCGACGTGGTTACCCTGAGTACAGACGACATAAAAACCCCTCCCCCGTTTTTCAACGGCACCAGAACACAATTCATCTCGGCATTGGGGATACAGGAAAACAGGTTCATTATTCTGCTGGATGTGAACAGGCTCCTCTCCAATGATGAGCTTGAGATGGTGGATGGAGTGTGAATGTGCTCCCCTCCTCCTTCGATCTCTCTGAACAGGAATTCATTCTTTTCAAGGAATTGATACGGCGGGAGACGGGCATTCACCTGTCAGAAACAAAAAGGAAACTCATCGTTGCCAGACTCTCCAAGAGACTGAGAATGCTGAACCTGGACAACTTTACCCAGTATTACACGTATCTCAGAGCCCATCCAAAAGCTGGTTGTGAAATCGAACACATGGTCAATCGGATCACCACAAACAAAACAGACTTCTTCAGGGAGACCTATCACTTCGATTTCCTCCTCAACGAGGTGTTCCCTGCAAAGATACGTGAAAGCAGGCTCACGGGTGAACGAGTACTGAGGCTCTGGTCTGCAGGCTGTTCCTCAGGGGAAGAAGCGTACAGTATTGCCATGACCACAGCCCATGCCTTCAGAAACGAGAAAGGCTGGGATATCAAGGTGCTCGCCACTGATCTGGATACTGATGTTCTGGAGAAGGCGGTCTCTGGTGTGTATCCCACTCAGGTTGTGTCACCTGTTTCCCGTGACTACCTTGCACGATACTTCATACGGAAACAATCCGGCTACGAGGTGTGCAAGCAGATAAAATCTCTGGTTTTCTTCAGAAAACTCAACCTCATGGACCCCGCGTTTCCCATGCGTCGCCGTTTCGACGTAATTTTCTGCAGAAATGTGGTCATCTATTTCGACGAGGAGACCAAAAAAGCACTCTTTGAAAAATTTCACTCTTCTTTGAAGGACAGGGGTTTCATGTTCATCGGACACTCAGAATCACTCATGCAGCTCAGAGAACTCTTCAGGTACCTCAAGCATACGATTTATCAAAAGGCATGATATGCTTGCGCGATTCAGCACTGCATTCAATCGAAAAATCGTGGTGATCTATCCGGGTGAATTCTATGTCTCATCCACAGACATCATAGCGACGGTACTTGGTTCTTGCATCTCGGTATGCATCAGAGACAAAAAGCATGGAATTGGAGGGTTGAACCATTTCATGCTGCCCGGTGATACACGCTGTATTGATCTCTTCATTTCTCCCAGTGCAAAGTACGGGATGTTTGCCATGGAACTCCTCATCAACGAGCTGCTCAAGAAAGGGTGTTCAAAGAACCATTTCGAGGCAAAGGTATTCGGCGGAGGACATGTTATCAACTTCAGGAAATCATGGGACAGTGTTCCGGAATCAAATATCGACTTCATCATGTCGTTCTTGAAGATGGAGCAGATCCCTCTGGTGAATTACGACGTGGGCGGTTATGCAGGAAGGAAAATCCTTTTTTTCCCGGATTCGGGAAGGGTCCTGCTGAAAAAGCTCCCATCAACAGTCGACGCACGGATCATTCAGGAAGAAGAGTCCTACAGAAAGAGAATTTCCAGGGAGAAGGACGTACTTCAGACACTCGGTGGAGACCTGACCCTGTTTGAAAGAAGCTGATCATGGACAAAATCAAGGTGCTCATTATCGATGATTCCGCTCTGGCACGCAAGCTCCTGAAAGATATTCTCGACTCTGATCACGGAATCGAGGTGGTAGGAACCGCACCTGACCCCGTAATTGCCATGAGGAAGATCTCTGCACTCAAACCCCATGTATTGACCCTCGATGTTGAGATGCCGGTCATGGATGGACTCACCTTTCTGGAGCAGCTTATGAAAGCCCATCCCATGCCCGTCGTCATGTTCTCCTCCCTCACACACAAAGGAGCCGATGCTACCCTCAAGGCTCTTTCCCTTGGTGCAATCGATTTCGTGTCCAAACCCCAGTGTAGCCTTTCAGAGGGTATTGAAGACCTCCGGCATGATCTCATTGACAAGGTGAAAACAGCTGCCTCTGCAAACATAATGAAACCGTCAGCTGCAATTCTTCCTGTTCCTCCTCGATATGATCTTAATACCGTGATTCAATTTCATCCATCCAGAAAACCATGGGCTCAGAATCAGCTGGATTACGTTCTGGTCATTGGTGCATCAACAGGAGGCACCGTAGCCATTGAGCAGATCCTGTGTGCTCTTCCTGAGCAGACACCACCAATCCTGATTGTTCAGCACATGCCGGCATTGTTTACCCAGTCATTTGCCAAGCGCCTTAACTCATTGAGCGCCCTGACTGTTGCTGAGGCAAAAAACAATGATGTGCTCAGAAAAGGGCTCGCCCTTATCGCTCCTGGGGGAAAACACATGATGCTCAGCAGATTTTCCCGGGGATACTGTGTGCGGGTAAAGGAAGGTCCGCCGGTAAACAGACACATCCCCTCGATAGATGTGATATTCCGTTCAGTCGCAAATGTGGTCGGCCCTCATGCCATTGGTGTGATCTTGACCGGTATGGGCGATGATGGTGCTCGAGGTCTGAAAGAAATGCACGATGCCGGGGCGTATACCATTGCGCAGGATGAAGAAACGTCAGTTGTATTCGGCATGCCCAGGGTTGCCATCGCACTGGATGGAGTACGCAAGGTGCTTCCCATAGGATCCATTGCGCCATTCATCGTGAACATGAAGAATACCGATCAGTCAGCATGAAGGACTTCTGAGGCGTATCGGCTGAGAAGACACCAGAGGGTAACAAGACATGGACAGGCAGGATGATGCACTCCTCATTATCGACAACGACCTGGAGACTATTGAATCGCTTTCTGAAGCACTGGTCCATAAAGGGTACTGTGTTTCAAGCACTCTGGATGAAAAGGAGGGCGTGCGAAAATGTGCTCAAGAAAAACCAGAGTTTGTTCTTCTTGACCTTTCCCATTCCTCCGGCAAGGGGGTATCACTCATCTCTCGGATGCTTTCGGTTCATCCGTTGGCCAACATACTCACCACAACATGGCAGGATCATACACAAGATGCCCTGGATTGGATCAGGGCCGGAGCATGTGATTATCTGAAGAAGCCTTTAAAGATTCAAGTGCTTCTCCGCGCACTGGAACGGACTCGGACCAGGGCACACCAGTTGTTCCTTTCGGACAGCCTGAAAGAATCATGCATCGTGAAGGAACATAAAACCCTGATTTTCGGAAATGATCCTGAAAGGGTTTCTTCAGTCATCAACGAGGCTGTGTGTGATACTCGTCTCATCTGCAGGGATATTGACATGTTGAGAATGGCGCTCAGTGAAATTGTTTTCAACGCCATCGAGCACGGAAACCTGAACATATCCGCTGGAGAAAAAAACCATGCCGTGGAGCGGGGAGATTATCTGCAACTTATTGAGAAACGCAGGAAGGATCCCCGGTACAGAGACCGTAAGGTCATGATGAAGGTCCTCATTGATCGGGCATCAGGAATCCTCGTGTTTCATGTCATCGATGAGGGCACTGGCTTTAACTATCGAGCACTGACAGAGGTTCCACCAGGAGGGAACATGGGAAGCGGCCTGGGCATTGAGCTTGCTCGGAATTTTTTCAAAGAGGTCAGGTATTCAGGCCGGGGAAACAGGGTGAAGCTGGTGTATTGTGAAAACGGGTACTCTTAGGAAACAGAGGCGAACCACTCCCATGTGGGACGAGAAATTCGTTTACCAACTCTCAGACAAGCTCCAATCAGGGCTCCTTGTTCTCGCCCCTGATTTACGGGTGGTACTCTGGAACAAGGTCGCCGAATTGATTACGGCGATACCTTCCCGTGACGTTATTCACAGACCTCTCAATGCTCTGCCTGAGATTGTCCGGTCGCTCCTTGATGCCCCTCATGAAGAACTCTGTATTCTGAAGCATGATGGTGTGCGGCGTCTGATTCAAAAGCATCTCTCCACGATGGTTGTAGACGATACGTGCAGCTACACTGTGGTGTCGTTTATCGATGTAACGCACTGGTTTTCTCGACAGGATAACCTTGAAGATCTCCTCCTTGATGCACAGAGTGATCGAGGTCTTGGGGGAAAACATGCAGGAGGACCTCTAGTAAGCTCCGGAGATATCGCAAACACTCAGGAGCGTATTGAAGAGCAGCACCGAACCATGCTCCATCAGATGGATATCGCTGCTCGACTGCAGAGAAGCCTGCTTCCAGATATCCACCAGCATTTTAATGGTATTGTTGTTTCATCGAAATTTGTGCCATCCAAACATATTGGCGGAGATCTCTATGATGTAATCGATCTTGGTCATGGTCTCACCGGAGTCCTCATTGCCGATGTTTCCGGTCACGGTGTTGCTTCAGCCCTGATCTCCTCCATGTTTAAGATGATTTTCCACAGTCTCGCCGAGACCGTTACAAGTCCCAAGATCCTGTTTCACCTTATCAATCAGGAACTCACCAGTATTCTCCGTGAAGATTTTATCAGCGCATTTTATGTGCTTGTCGATTGCCGTGCCAAGACGATCACGTTCACCAATGCCGCCCATCCGAATCCCCTGTTGTTCAAAAGAAAAACCTCGGAAATGGTGGAGCTCGACACTGACGGTCTGTTCCTTGGGATGTTCGAAGATGGGCTCTATGAGGAGCAGTGCATCCAAGGAATTGAGGAGGGTGACGTCCTGCTTCTGTATACAGATTGCATTATTGAGGAACAAAATGAACAGGGCACGCCGTATGGAAAATCACGGCTCAAGGACATGTTTTTCAGTATTGTGCAGGAATACGCTGGGCAGGACATCATCGATCTTTTGGAAGATGATGTACACTGCTTCTGCGGAAGAGAGACTCTTGAGGATGACTTCACCATGCTCGTCCTGGAATTCAATGGGCAGCGCCATGTGGCTTTACCTGATGATGACCCCACAGATACCCGGGATGAACTTTCCGAGGATGGTTTTGTATCATTCTGAACGGAACACTGCCTCCTCAGTGGCATCACGGCAGTGAATTCAGCTGCTAGGACATTCCCAGATCCAGATATGGATTGAAGTATCCTGCCCTGACCGGAATCTCGTGTATGAGCCTGGGTATCCCCATTCCTGCAGGAAGTTTCTGACCGATTGTATCAAGGTAGTGATCCGGATCGATATTGAGATTGCGCCACTGAATCATGTCGATTTTGGCGTCTGAAACAAATCTTTTCAGTGCTTCAACCTCCTTTGGTGCATCGGAGAGGCCCGGAAAAACAAACAGGTTAATGGATACAAACCTTTCTCGGCGCTTCATCTCCTGGGCACTTCGGAAGAGTGCATCAAAATCATATGATGGTTGAAAATATGCCTCATATGTACTTCTGCGTGCTGAGTTCATACTGATTCTCATGCTGTCCAATCCTGCATCCGCAAGCTCGGCGACCTTCTCGGGCAGACTCGCATTGGTGTTGAGATTGATCACGCCCTTGGAGGTTTCTTTTCGGATCAGTCTGATGGCATCACGTAGGGTATCTGCAACGAGGAGGGGCTCACCTTCGCATCCCTGGCCGAAACTGACCACCGGGTTCTGGGCGCTGAATATGTGTTTGAGTGCAACCTCTGCAATTTCCTGTGGACTCGGGATAAAGTCGATTCTCTGCTGCGGTGAGGGTGGTCTGCACGGATCCTGTTTCGATATACATCCCACACACCTGGCATTACAGAAAGGAGATGCCGGCAGCGGTGCCTCTTCACGATCCTGGAACAGATTGAGTGCAGCAGGACATTCATAAACCATGGCACAGTGTTGTAGGTGTTCAACAAGTCTATTGTCCGGAAATAGTTCTGTAAACGCTCGAATCCCTTGCCTGATTCGATCATGGTGGAAGGTATTCGGGTCCTGTCGAAGGGATGGGTCAGTTCGAATACCCGTGGCCACAAAACCATCGTGCCAACCAAGTGCGGTATAGGCGAAGAAAGGGAGCTCTGATGAATCACTCCGGCGCTCCCATGATGCGAGGTATGTCTGAGTATAGGCCGCGGGGAGAAAGGTGGCGACCGCGAAGATCTGTTGAGACTCATCATAGGGATTTCTGGTGAGCACCACCATCTCTCCCGTATGCCTGTCAAACCCCACAGGATGTCTCTTGGGCAGGACGTAGAGCTGTGAACCCCGTGGCAGTTCGATCGTTTCTTCACAGGGCATGGGGTAAAAGTAGTCCCCGCTCCGACCCACCATGGCAAGGCCTTCGAAGTCCATAATGTTTCCTTTGGCATCAGCAAAGACAAGGTTCGGCATCAGCTCTGTCATGCTCAGGCTCATATGCTATCGGGGAGCGCTTTGCAAGCCTATCGTACCCTCTGTGTGTGACATATCTCGACTCCTGACACCCATCATCACGAGGTCCGCTCACTGCTTTTCCCCGTACGCGGGGCATATCTTCAGGCAAAGGAGGTCCGCCAGACATTGAAGGCTACTTTTCCCCGTACGCGGGGCATATCTCCCCAGCAGTGGGGAAAAAAGCCCCCGATCCGTGTTGGCGACACGGTGTTGAGATATAATTCCATCATGTTTTCAAATAGATAGGTGCCTGGTATCAAACTTGCCTGCAGAATGTGACTACTCGGAATGTATGCATATTCCATCCTGAAAGGGAGGTTTAAAATGGGAACCATTTCAGACAACATATATAGCCTGCAACCAGTTCAAATTTCTCGAACCCTTCCCCAGATTCGAGATCACAGGCTGTTCCAGCTCAAGCTGGAAAATAGGACTGGGTGGGAGGCTTTTGGACACCAACCCGGTCAGTTTGTAGAAGTGTCAATCTTTGGCAAAGGTGAAGCCCCCATCAGCATATCTTCCCCCCCGACCCGACCTGACAGCCTTGAAATCTGCGTCCGTCGCACCGGAAAACTCACCGATGCCCTGTTTGAGCTGGAAAAAGGTTCACGCCTCCACATCAGAGGCCCCTATGGCAGGGGCTTCCCCATCGATGTGCTCAGGGGGAAAAAACTCCTCCTCGTCGCGGGGGGTCTCGGCCTGGCTCCGCTCAGATCTCTTCTCCTGTATGCCCTCGACAAACGTGATGAATTTGACGAGATCATCCTCATGTACGGCACGAACAGTCCTGATAATGTCCTGTTCAAATACGAACTCCTGAGCTTCTTCGATCGGGACGACATCACCTACCTCTACAGCGTCGACAGGGATGAGGAAGGAATCTGGAAACAATATGTCGGGGTGGTCACCGGGCTCTTTGACCGGGCTACCCTCTCGCCGAAAGACACCTACGCGGTGCTGTGCGGCCCCCCCATCATGTACCGCTTCGTGGTGGAGAAACTCCTCAAGCTCGATTTTCCCAGGGAACACATCTACGTCTCCCTTGAAAGAATGATGAAGTGCGGAGTGGGCAAGTGCGGTCACTGTGCCATTGGGGATAAATACTGCTGCACCGACGGCCCTGTCTTCTCCTATCCCGAGATAGAAACAATACAGGAGGCAATCTGATCATGGAAAGGATCGCGAGTATATGCCCCTTCTGCGGATGTGGCTGTCAGTTCTCTCTCGTGACTGAAAACAACAGGGTGATCGGAGTCGAACCAAGCCCGAACAATCCCGTGAACAAGGGCATGCTCTGCACGAAGGGATGGAACTCATACGGATTCGTTCACGCTCCTGACAGACTCACCGTCCCTCTGGTGAGAAAAGACGGGGAGCTGGTGGAAAGCTCATGGGATGAAGCCCTTGACCTCGTCTCATCTCGACTGACAGAGATCGGAAAAAACCATGGGCCGGGATCTCTCGCCTTCCTGAGCTCCGCCAAGGTGAGTAACGAGGAGAATTACCTCTTCATGAAGATGGCACGAGCCGTGTTCAAGACAAACAATGTCGATCACTGCGCCAGACTCTGACACAGCGCCACGGTGGCCGGTCTGGCCGCGACATTTGGATCAGGAGCCATGACGAATTCCATCGGCGAATTTGAAGATGCGGATCTGTTTCTCATCACCGGAACTAATACCACAGCACAACACCCCCTGATCGGTTCACGCATCATCAATGCCAAGGAGCGTGGTGCACAGATACTTCTCATTGATCCACGGGAGATTCAACTTGCACACTTCGCTGTCCTGCACCTCAAGCAAAACATTGGAACCGATGTTGCCGTGCTCAACGGAATGATGAACATCATCATAGAAGAAGAACTCTATGACAAAGAGTTCGTTGAGAAAAGGACAGAGGGATTTGACGCACTCAAGGCCCTGGTGTCCAGGTACACCCCCAAGATCGTGCAGCTAATCAGCGGCATCAATGCCACCGATCTCGAGCGTGCGGCACGCATGTACGCCCAGGCCCCCAAGGCCATGATCCTCTATGCCATGGGAATCACGCAGCATACCACCGGTACGGACAATGTCAAATCCTGCGCAAACCTCGCCATGCTCACCGGTCACCTGGGAAAACCCTCCTCAGGCGTCAATCCTTTGAGAGGGCAGAACAATGTTCAGGGGGCCTGTGACATGGGTGGACTTCCGGTCGTCTACACAGGCTACCAGCGTGTAAACGATCCTGCTGTGAAGAAGAAGTTCGAGGAGGCGTGGGGGGTATCGGATCTCGACGATAAGCCCGGTCTCACCATCACCACCATGATGGAGGCGGCACAGAGAGGTGACCTCAAGGCACTCTATGTCATGGGTGAAAACCCCCTGATGAGCGATCCTGATACCACGCACGTGGAGCTTGCGTTGTCCAACCTAGATTTCCTTGTCGTGCAGGATATCTTTCTCTCGGAAACAGCCCGTCTCGCCGACGTAGTTCTTCCTGCCGCGTGCTTTGCTGAGAAAGAAGGAACGTACACGAACACTGAACGAAAAGTCCAGCTCTCACGAAAGGCCATCTCTCCTCCGGGGCTGGCTCGATCTGACTGGGAGATCGTGGTGGATATCTGCCGGCGATGCGGATACGATATGAACTACAAAACCATCGCAGCGATCTTGTCGGAAATAAACAAGGTGACCCCGTCGTATGCAGGAATCACCTATGATCGATTACGGACATCATACGGCATTCAGTGGCCCTGTCCCAACGAAGAGCATCCGGGCACGGTTTTCCTGCACAAGGATCAATTTACCAAGGGACTCGGGACTTTCCTTCCCTGCGAGTTCAAACCTCCTGCAGAGGTTCCGGACAGTGAATACGATTTTATCCTGACCACCGGGCGTGTCTACTACCAGTATCACACGGGAACCATGACCAGGAGAATAGAAATCCTTGAGCGTGAAGCCCCTGAGGCTCTCCTCGAAATCAATCCCGATGATGCGAGACGTCTCGGCATTAAAAACAACGACATGGTCGAAGTTGCATCCCGCAGAGGTTCCGTCAGGCTCAAAGCCGAGGTGACCCCACGGGTACCCAGGCGCGTTCTCTTCTCCACGTTCCATTTCTCTGAAGCACAGATCAATACCCTTACCAACCCGGCTCATGATCCTGTAGCAGGAATACCCGAGTATAAAGGATGCGCTGTTAACGTGAGGAGGTGTGAATGAAGCTGCTTCCCAAAAACAAGCTGGTTCCTATTATATCATCGTGGGCACAACGGTACACAGTTCTCGCTCCGAGCTCAACGGAGCAGGGAGAATGCGTATTTGACATCTTCAAGGAAGAGACATTCACCCTCGAGTATCGCAAGCCGTCTCTTCCACCAAAATCTCAGCTTCTCCCCCAGAGCGATGTGATCTTTCGGGTTGAAAAAGGAACGTTCAGAGAAGTCCTGCCAGAAAGGAACGTTCTCATGTTCGGTATCCGCTCCTGTGACCTCATGGGATTGCGGCAATCCTCGAGTTTCATGAGTCGAGACACCCAGGATATCTATTACCGCAGAAGATCCGATCATTGTCTGAAGGTGGTTATGGCCTGCGCCGGCCCCCAGAATGAGACCTGTTTCTGTACCACTTCGCGTTCAGGACCCTCTGCAACCACCGGGTTTGATCTCCAGTTCTATGATCTGGGCGATTCCTTCCTGGTAGAATCCGGATCGACAGAGGGTGATGAACTCCTGAAGGCCGGGAACCTTGCCGACGTTGATGACAAGGACACCGTAGAGCAGGTCAACGCATTGCGGAACAAGGCTGTGGCGGCAATTACCGAGGTTCCCGACGTAACCCGCGCCATGGAAATCCTTTCATCACGCGGGGCAAGCGAAGAACTGTGGGAACGCTTTGGAGACAAGTGTATCGTTTGCGGCGGATGCGTGTACGTGTGTCCAACCTGCACCTGTTTTACCGTGGCCGATTTCCCATCTGGCCCAGATACGGGAGAGCGCATCAGGTCCTGGGATACCTGTCTCTACGGGGGCTTCACCAAAGAGGCTTCGGGCCACAATCCACGCTCAACACAGGGGTTGCGGTTGAAGAGACGTCATGAACACAAGCTGCTCTACTACAATCAGACCGATGTTCAGGAAGCCCTGTGCGGATGTGTTGGATGTGGAAGGTGTTCTGATTATTGCCCTGTGCACATCGGCACCCTCGAGGTCGTGAAGGCCATTGTAGAGGAACAATCCTGATGCTGTAATACATGATGCTTTGACCGGAGGAAAACCATGACTGACGAAAAGAAACGGATCCTCATCATAGACGACGACCAAGACTACGGAGATGCCCTCAAGATCGTACTGGAGAACCATGGATACTCGGTGCACCATGCCCTGAATATTGGCGATGGAAAGAAGTCGATCGAAGAAGACCCACCAGATCTGATCATCCTGGATGTCATGATGGAGAAGCACACGGATGGATTTGACCTGTGTTCAAACCTCAAGAATGACCAGGCCTGCAGCATGATTCCCATCCTGATGGTCACTGCGGTCACGGAAAAGACAGGGTTCAAGTTCTCGCCCGAGACAGATGGAGACTACTGTCTCGCCGACGACTATGTTGCGAAACCTGTCCCCGTTGCCGACTTGCTCTCGCGGGTGAACAATCTCCTGACGAGCGGAAAAACCTGTTAACAGCGCAGGGGACATACCTGGCCATCGATGTGTACATATCCCCCTCGACAAGCAGCCAAGGGAAAACACATTGATCCACGTGCGTGCTCAATGCTATACTCTCTGTTGAGCACCCAGGAGGAGGGCTGGTTTTGCCCCTTGGATAATGACATTACAGACCCGTCTTTTAATCGGTTTCCTCATAGCGACCTGTCTCACGGGCGCAGTTGCCACGGTGGTGGGAATCACCATCATCAATTCCACAACCATTGACGAGGTTCAGCGAAAGGTACAGCAGGACATCAACACCGCAAAACTCATTTACCGGCACAACCTCGAGAGGCTTGAATACCAGCTTCAGTTCATCGCACTGAGATCACCTATTCACGAGGCCATCCTCTCCGGTGATCTCTCGCCCCTTGAAGATCTGAGAATTCTGATACGTGAGGGAACAGAACAATCGCCCGAACACATGTCCCTTGACATGCTGACACTGGTGGATACCGCGGGCAGGGTCATCTACCGAGCAGCCAATCCTGATGCACGGGGAGACATCATCATGTGGGATTCCGTGGTCAGGAGGTGTCTGGAAAAACAGGTCCCCCACTCTTCTGCTGTCACCATGCCCTTTGAGGTGATCATTGCACAGAATCCGAAGCTTGAGAGTCGGTTGCGGATTCCTATTGTAAAGACACCCCAGTCCATCGAGATCAGAGAAGAAGTCCTCACCGACGGCATGGTGCTGCGGGCCGCATACCCCATCAGAGATAAAACCGGCACCCTCCTGGGGGCACTGGTGGGTGGGGTGCTGCTCAACAGGGATTACTCCATCGTTGACACGATCAGGGAGACCGTGTATTCCGGCGAAGTGTACCGCGGCCGCCACATGGGGTTTGCGACCATCTTCCTCGGGGGGGTTCGAATCGCCACCAACGTGATCACAACTGACAACCAGAGGGCTGTGGGAACCATTGTCTCAAAAGAGGTCTTCGACCAGGTCATCGAACAGGGTCAGGACTGGATAGGCCGCGCCTTTGTGGTGGATGACTGGTATATCAGTTCCTACACCCCCATCTGGGACATTGACAACAACAATATCGGCATGCTCTACACCGGAATCCTCGAAGCAAAATACCGTGATATGAAAAGAAACACCACGTTGATATTCCTGGGCATAATAACCCTGGGAATGGTTCTCGCCTTTATCATTTCATTTGGTCTCGGTCAGAGTATCATCAAGAGAATCAGGATCCTGAAGCAGGCCACCGAAGCGATATCGTCCGGGAATCTCGAATACCAGCTGCCCCCGGGACGATCGTCGGGCTTCGACATCATCGACGAGGCATTCAACAACATGGCACGATCCCTCAAGGATCGAGATGAGCGGCTGCAGAAGGCGTTCCAGCGAATTACCCGCACCGAGAGGCTCGCATCTCTGGGACTCATGGCAGCAGGAGTGGCCCACGAGATCAACAACCCCCTGGGAGGCATCCTGCTCTACAGCAACCTCGTACTGGAAGAAATGCCCGCTGACCACACCGCACGTCAGAATTTGGAGAAAATCATCTATCAGACCGACCGCTGCAAAAAAATAGTACAGAATCTTCTCGATTTTGCAAGAACCCCTTCTGGAGACCAGTCACCCCTGTCAATCAACGATGTCATCCTCACCTCTTTGAACCTCGTGAAAGACCAATCCATGTTCCTCGGTATCGAGTTTAAGACAGAACTGGCTGAAAATCTTCCAAAAATCATGGGGGATGCGTCCAGACTTGAAGAGGTTTTCCTCAATCTTTTCATCAATGCATCCGATGCCATGACGGGGTCAGGGACCATGACCATCAGGAGTCGTCTTTCCAGCACGGGAACGATAAAGATTTCCATTACCGACACCGGTAAAGGGATCGACAAGGCCTATCTCCCCCACATCTTTGAACCGTTTTTCACCACAAAAGATCCTGGACAGGGAACTGGTCTCGGCCTTTCCATAACCTATGGAATCATCCAGAAACACAACGGGATCATCGATGTCGAATCCGAACCGGGAAAGGGAACCACGTTTACCATCACGATCCCCCCGACCAGGAGTGACGAATCGACAGAACAACGGCGTTACAGCGCGGCACGAGAGGACAATCCTATTGGCTAGAAAGTCCAAACGGGTGCTCATTATCGATGATGAAGAATCGATCCGCGACGGTTGTCAACAGATCCTCACCCGTATGGGTCACGATGCAACAAGCACTGCAGATGCAGAAACAGGACTCGAACTTGCTGCTCATGAACACTTCGATCTTGTTCTCCTCGATCTCCGTATGCCAAAAATCGATGGTCTCGAGATCCTGAGGAGATTGAAACAGGACCAGAACATAGCCTCGGCGATCATCATCATTACGGGGTATGGAACCATTCCTCTGGCGGTAGAGGCCATGCGGATGGGAGCCGGTAATTTCCTTACCAAACCGTTTTCTGCCTCTGAACTCAAGAAAGCGATCAAAGATGTCCTTGAACCTGTACAGGCAGTAAAAGAATCGGATACGCTCTCCCTCCTCATCGGAGGCAGCGACTACATGAAGGATCTCAAAGACACCATCAGGAGGGTTGCCAGCACTGACAGCACCGTGCTCATCACCGGAGAGAGCGGTACCGGCAAAGAACTCGTTGCCAGAACAATCCACACACTGAGCAAGAGATCAGAAAAGGCCTTCATTCCCGTTGACTGTTCCTCTCTTGTTCAGAATCTCATGGAGAGTGAGCTCTTCGGACATACCAGGGGAGCCTTCAGCGGGGCTTCAGAGACCAGGGATGGCCGCTTCCAGGTAGCCGACAAGGGCACCCTGTTTCTGGATGAAATATCCAACATCAGTCTGGATACTCAGGCAAAGCTCTTGCGTGTGATTCAGGAACAGGAAGTTCCGCGTGTGGGAAGTTCAATACCTGAAAAGGTAGATGTGCGGCTTATTACCGCAACGAACAAGGACCTCAGGCAGGAGATCCTCGATGGAACGTTCAGGGAAGACCTGTTCTATCGAATCTCCGTGGTGCCCATTCATATCAAATCACTCAGAGAGCACAGGTCGGATATCCCGGAAATTTCTCAGCACTATCTCGAGATCTACTCGGAAAAGCATTCCAGCGTTGCCAGGCGTTTCAGCCCGGATGCCATGAAATCTCTCATTTCCTACAGTTGGCCTGGAAACATACGAGAATTGAAGAATACCGTAGAGCGCCTGTGTGTGATGTGCGAGCACGAAGAGGTCACGCTTTCCGATATCCTCTACTATGGTCAGGATACCAAGGCAAAGGCCCCGGTGGTTGACCCCTTTTCAGGCACGATGACCCTGGTGGACGTGGAAAAAGAACATATCGAGAAAGCCCTGCGTCACTTCAATTTTCACATGAACAAGACTGCAAAATTTCTCGATATCGATCGGAAGACCCTGAGAAACAAGATCAGATTGTATGGAATAGAACTTGAAGAGAGGAATGACGAGTAGCGCTGCATCAAGGGGTTATCTTCCTCACTCATGGGGCATTTCTCCCCTATAGGGAGAGCCTCAATTGCCGATTTCTCAATTATCTTTACTTAATTCAATGGGTTATTTTATGGCACCTTCCTTGCTTCATACAGATAACCATATGAAGAGGAGGAAGAGACGATGGACTCCAAGAAAAAGGTTCTGCTCATTGACGATGACAAGGACTTCTTGATGGCCACGAAGCTTATCCTGGAAAAAGGGGGGTACGAGGTTTTTCTCGCCGAGGACGGGAAGAGCGGTGTTGAAATGGCAAAGTCCGTATCTCCCGATCTTGCAATCATAGATATGATGATGGAGAGCTGGAGTGAGGGGTTCAACGTGGTTTCAAAACTGAGAACATCCGAATCCGGAAAAGAGATTCCCCTGATCATGCTCAGTGCCGTTGATCTCCAGGGGCCATACCAGTCCTTCGAGCCACCGGATGGGCTTCCCACTGTGGATCTGGTCCTGCATAAACCCATCAAGGCAGATGATCTTCTCAGATATGTGGCACAGCTCCTGAGCTAGAGCCTGTGTGATGGATTCGCGTTCTCCTTCAGCTGAAATCCTCATCATCGATGATGAAGAATCAATTATCGATGGATGCAGGCAGGCTCTCGAAAAAACGGGCTATTCCGTGATTACGACCATGGACGGAACGACCGGCATCCGCCTGGCACGAGAGAAAAAACCTGATCTGGCCTTTGTTGATCTCAAGATGCCGAACTGCTCTGGTATGGATATCATTGAGCTGCTCTCAAAGGAAATTCCGGAGCTCGTATTGATCGTGATAACAGGATATGCTTCCATCGTATCAGCGGTGGAAGCAATGAAAAAGGGTGCGTACGACTACCTGCCCAAACCCTTTACCCCTGATCAGCTCAGGGCTGTCGCTCAACGGGGTCTCGAACACCGGTTCCTGAAGATTGAGGCTACAAGGCTCAGGGAAGAAAAAGAGTTCATGGAGCGAAATTTCATTACGTTCGTGAGTCACGAGATGCGCTCTCCCCTGGTGACGATACAGCAGTATATTGAAAGCCTCAAGGTCATAGCTGATGATGTACTCCCACCCACCGCAAAAGACATCATCGTCCGCTGTGAAAAACGACTGGAGAATCTCCAGGATCTCGTCGAACACTGGCTCGATGTCTCCCGCATTGAAAATGGGACATTCTTCAAGACAAGAGAACCGCTGCAACTCAACTCGATCATAGAAAAAAGCATCGAGGAACTGTCACCCTTGTGCCAGCGGAGAGAATTGACGCTTGGCGCAGACTTGAAAGACTCACTGCCCGGCATTCTTGGTGACCAGGAGAGTCTCCTGAGAGTTTTTACGAACATCATCGGGAATGCCACCAAGTATACATCAGCAGGTGGAACCATTTCAGTGAGTACCGATTTCGATGAATACTATGTCATTGCGAAGATATCAGATACGGGAATCGGTATTCCAAAAGAAAAGCTTCCATTTATTTTCGAGCCGTTCTACCGGGTTAGAGGCAAAGAGGAGAGACAGAAGGGCTCTGGGCTGGGCCTGACCTTCAGCAAAAAGATCATTGATGCACATGAAGGGAAGCTCGAGGCATACTCGAAGGAGGGAGAGGGAACCACGTTTGTCCTGAAGTTACCCCGGGTTCAGGCAGAGTAACGGTTATTCGCTCCTGCCCTTTTCTCCTTCCCAGGGCCTTGTGTTGTCGAGTAGGTAATCGGAGCTGTTATTGACCATGCATTCACCGCACATGTGAACCATCTTCATGCTCTCGATCTGGCGGACAATGAAAAGTTTACTGGAATTCTCCTGGCACAGGAAACACTTCTCAACGGTGTCCCTCTCATGGAATTCATAACACTTCTCATCCATGTACTTACATTTCATGGTTGTCCCCCTTGATGCATTTGTACCATATATACTCACCTACAGCAAGATCATGAACACGTGCGACCGCCATTCTTCCAGAGATGAACCTTTCTTCTTCCGAACCTGGGAAAATGCTCTCTGGGTTGAGCGTAAAGGTCGTGAACCCTCAACGACGCCTGAATCAGCGTGCTCAACAGAGCCCGTGCACCGGAACATCATGCAGCTGATTCCTTGCAGGAAACATTCTGGCAATACCCCTGGATGCATGCTACAACGATGGCCATCTCACCACGTGGAGTCGCACATGAAACACTACTGGAAATGCCTTGGCACCAACACTGTCTTCGAAAACAGGATCCTCGCGTTGAGGCAGGACACCTATCATTTTCTCCCCAACGACATCATCAAGGATTTTACCGTGCTCGAGTTCGGCGACTGGGTAAATATCATTCCCATAACATCTCAGGGAGAAGTCGTCCTCATACGTCAGTATCGTCATGGCATCATGCGAGATACGATCGAAATCCCCGGGGGTCTTCTCTCAGAAACAGACACAAGCCCCATCGATGCCGCCCTGAGAGAACTGGAGGAGGAAACAGGATATTCCAGTTCGGACATCATCCACATAGGCACAGTAGAGCCGAATCCTGCGATACAGAACAATCGGTGTTACACGTACCTCGCTCGAAACGCCTATCGGAAATCATCCCAGCGGCTTGATTCCACCGAAGCAATCCATGTGGATGTGATCAAGAAAGAAGAGGTCTATGGTATGATCCGCTCGGGACAGATTACCCATGGTCTGGTAATCGCTGCCTTCGCTCATCTCCTGCTCCATGAACAGAGCCCCTGATCAAGGAACCCAACCGTGCATTGAGCCTTGAACCTCAATGACGATACATCTGATCGATACGATCCCTGTATTTCTCTAAAATCATCGTTCGCTTGAGTTTCAAGGTGGGAGTCAGTTCTCCGTCCTGCTCGGTAAACGGCCTGTTCAGGAGAGTAAAATATTTAATCTGTTCATATCGGGGGAGCGTATCATTGACTGTGTTCAACTCCGCCTGAATCAGATCGATAATGATCCTGTGACAAACGAGATCCTCCTCCGTTTCATACGGGAGCGAATTCCTGCGTGCAAACGTTTTCATTTCTTTGAAATCCGGTACAATGAGTGCGGTGAGATAGTTTCTCTGATCACCGATCACGATGGCCTGTTCGATAAAAGGCCTTGCTATCAACGATACTTCAAGGGGATGTGGTGCAATGTTTTTCCCTCCTGATGTGATGATCAGGTCCTTTTTCCGGTCCGTAATCACGAGAAAGCCTTCTTCATCAAAGGCCCCGATATCTCCGGTTTTGAACCATCCATCTTCCGTGAAGGACTTTTGTGTTTCCTCGGGCAGTTTCCAGTATCCCTGGAAAACCTGGGGACCCTTGACCAGGATCTCACCATCTGGTGCAATCTTTTCCTGGGTCCACACTACGGGTCTGCCTACAGTGCCAGGCTTCACCCTGAGTTTATGGAGAAAGGCCATATAGCACAGTCCGAGCTTTGCTGCGGTGAAGAGATTTGTATACGGAGAGAGACCCTGTGATTGTCGTACGACCATGAGATCAATCGTGGTTTCCATGATCTTCTCTTCAAACCATTTTCGTACGCTCCCGCCAGGGTTCGATTCCATGATCTCGGGTGAGTTAAAGTTGAGAACAGGACTCGTTTCTGTGAGACCATACCCCTCGCTCAACTGAATATTGAGCGACCGGAAGAAAGAACATACTTCTTTCGAAAGCTTCCCTCCCCCTGCCGTTGCAAAGACCAGCCGATCCATTCCGATGATCTTTTTGATTTTCTCGAATACCAGAATATTTGCCAATGCGAACTGGTTCAAATGAAAATGGGAGAGCCTGCGACCCGAGGCCATGGCATCCGCATAGAGCTGACCTTTGTCCAGTGCCCAGGAAAAGAGGGTTCTTGAAAGTCTGTTCTGTTTCGAGACCTGTGACTGAATTGCAGTATAGGTTTTCTCAAAAAAACGGGGAACGGAATTAATGACGTGAGGACGAATTTCGCGAAGGTCCCGCGCAATGGTGTCGATATTCTCTGCAAAGGCGAGAATACCCCCCAGATACAACCCTCCCACATGGTAATCACTCGATCTGCCGTATGAATGACACAGAGGAAGGTGTACGAGCACCATCAAGTGGAGATCCCGTTCCTTCTGTCTGCGCATCAGCTCAGAGCTTGTGCACTGGAAGATATTTGACACAAAGTTTGAATGGGAGAGAATAACGCCCTTTGGGATCCCCGTGGTGCCCGAGGTATAGATGATCGAAGCAATATCAGAGGGAATGACCCGCTGAAGACGTTCTTCCACTCTCTCGCGCATATGCGCATTCTTTCCAAGGGTTACAATATCGTTAAAGGAGTGGCACTTATCGGGAGGGACCCCTTCCCACGGTCCCATACTGATCACCGTGAGCTTTGCCAGCTCTGGAAAACTCTCCCTGAGAACAAGAACTTCGCGGGCTTTGTCTTGAGAGGAGATAATAATGATTTTTGCTTCGCTGTCCTGGATCATGTACAAGAGGTCTGCTCTCATCAGGGTAGCATAGAGAGGTACACCGATAGCCCCACAGGCTTGTATGGCCTGGTCAGCAATGATCCATCTCGGCCTGCTCTCTGAGAAGATAATGACCTTGTCGTTTTGCATCAATCCAAGAGATATCAGGCCTGCTGCAAGATCGAGCACCTGCTCCCGTGACCGTTCCCAGGTAATGGAATGATAAGCAGCGGTTGGTCTTCCTTCATCGTCGAACTTACCCATGAGAAAGGGGTATGAATTTCCATAACGCAGAGCCTGATTGTGGAAGATTCCGCACAACGTATCATGCCGATATGACATCTCGCCCCTCCTTCCTCTACAACAGCCCCTCATACCTGCGAGTTGCTGAATCATAATTCGTGCACTGCCTGACTTCTCTTTCAGTGGATCAGAGACACATCAAGGTTCCCAGATGTATTCGCTTTTTTCGTATATGTCTAGGGACACCCTACAAGGATACCATCAGCATCACAAGGATTCAATCTTTCAGAGAAAATTCCCTTGAGAGAGAACGAGTATGCCCCATTCATACACGACACTGTGTTGTTTCCCCAGGGAGCCACGAGGACAGAAGTAATATTTCCCTTGAATTTTGAGCTGTTAGGTATATACTAGGGAGTTATACGTCTGTATGAGGAGGAACTCATGTCAGAGGAGAAAAAACTCATCGGAAAGGTTACGCACTTCTTCAGCAAGATCAGCGTTGCGGGAATCGAGCTGACCGACACACTCAAAAAAGGAGATGCGATCTCCATTGAAGGTGCCACGACACATTTCGAAGAGACCATTGATTCCATGCAGATCGACAACAACACAGTGAGTGAGGCAAAAGCCGGAGATCTCATTGGCATCAAGGTGAAAGACAGAGTAAGAGTTGGAGACAATGTCTATCTCTTAGGTTGAGAAGTCCACAGACTCTCTGAGACCACTCATCTCTTCGTGATGTGGGATCAGAGGAGCGTAATCGAGTGGCATTGTGCCTCTCTGCATCAGATGCATCAGTAAGTATTTTCGGGTGACGTGCGTCAAACAGGGGGACTGTCCGGACGAGCCTTATTCACTTGCCTCGGCAGACACTCTTTCCACCTGCAGGGTGACCCGAACCAGGGGAACAGTCCTGTTTCTGCAACGTATTTCGGGTGGGTAGGTGATCTTGACATCCAGGGTCTGTGTCGCTGTAAGGGAAGAAATATCGATGGGTTCAGTGGATATCACAACCTTTCCGTTGAGCATTTTTCCCGGCGCGAGGACAGGAATTTTTTCAGGCACGCTGATAACCGATCTCAACGCGAAATCATCAGGAAGCTTGCCCGTTGTCTTTACATGCACCGGGACATCAATGGGGAAAAGCCTGTAGGCACTGATGGTAATTCTGTCAGGCTGCATTCTGACAACGGAAAGATTCGAGGGAAATCTCATCATGGAAGGTGTGAGTAAGATCTCCTGCTTGCCTTCATTGATAGAAGACAGATCTATCGAAATCTTCACCGTCGAGGGGTCAAAGAGATTGAATGCCTGAGTAGGCCCACTGAACGTGACGGTGGCAATTTTGTCTCTGGTCTCCTCGATCTCCCACTCCTGGGATATGTTTCTGTATTCAATGGGTATCAGGAAATCCCGCTGGATGAATTCCTTCTGAAATCCGAAGACGAACCAAAGCCCCAGGGCGAGTAGAATCGCCACAGCCTTTTCCAGTGAGTTTTTTTGCACCCAGTAGGAAGGGAATCGACTGACATCAGCAGGAGAATCTTCTTCATAGAATTTTTCAATGACGCTGGTGAGTTCTGCTGCATTCTTGAGTCTCCTGATATCCCCGTCCCTTACTACTGATATGGTGCCCCGTTCTTCTGAGACAACGATGCACAATGCATCACTTCGTTCACTCAACCCCATGGCAGCTGTGTGCCTGAGCCCGTGATCTTCGAATTTATCGCTCTTGAGGGACAGAGGGAGATGGCAACCGAACTTGAGAACCTGTTCGTTTTTGATAATCACCGCACCGTCATGTCCCAGGGAATGCTTATCGAAAATGCTTTCAAGAAGAGGCTTCGACAATATTCCTTCCAGCGGGTGTCCACCCCGAAGATGTCTCTCGAGTGGATCTCTTCCGGATAGAACGATAAGGGCTCCCGTTCTCCTTGCAGCGAAATCCGCAACGGTTTCGGTAAGTATTGCAATGGTGTTCGGATGGAACTCCCTATTGTTTCTCTTCGTGTTCATTCGCCTTGATCGCCAGGTGGCCAAACGTTCGAAGAATCTCCTGATGTCTTCTTGAAAGATGACGACGAGGGCTATCAGAAGAATAGCAAAAAAGCCCTGCAATACCATGGATGTGAGGTAGAGATTGAAGATGCGCGCCAAGATATACACAACCCCCATGAGACTGATCCCGACAAAGACAAATCTCGATGCGGTTTTCTTGAACCAGATGAGAACGACGTAAATCAAGGATGAGATAATGATAATGTCAAAAAAATCCTGAATACGGAAACTCTGGATGAATTGGAAAACACTCTCAGTCATACCGAAAAAAGGATATCCCTCCAATTTCCACACGGTAGTTATTGCGTATGACATAGCTTCTTTTTCAGGAGCTTGTCATCTGTTTTTTTCATGCTACCCAACAGGGCACCTGCTTGAGATACGGGAGCACAAAACCCAGTTCCATGGCGAGAGACTAAAGCGTTCCGACATTCCATAAAATTTATATCGTTTTTATTGTCCCCTTCGGGGAATGGGAGAAAAACCCTCGCCTTCAGGCGAAGACTTTAGTAGGCTTGCGGTATGGAG
>OMKS01000405.1_pt1 | contig 40312 bp, 29 predicted proteins | sample 1674721 | NCBI WGS metagenome assembly OMKS01 (sample SAMN06264996, study PRJEB25208) | sediment metagenome | isolation source: hot spring sediment | place: USA: California | collected 2014-09-02 | reverse complement strand
GCCGGAGCCGATGAGCTGGCGCTGTTGGACATTACCGCCACCATCGAGGGCCGGGCGACCCTGCTGGACGTTGTGCGTCGGGTGGCCGAGGCGGCAACCGTGCCGTTTACGGTTGGCGGGGGGATTCGCGATGCGGCCTCCGCTGAGGCGGTCTTAAACGCCGGTGCGGACAAAATCTCCACCAGCAGCGCCGCCTTTCGCACGCCCGATGTCATTGCCGAGATGGTCAAGGCCTTTGGCCCCGAACGGGTTACGGTCGCCATTGACGTGGATCGCAATCCCGTGCTGCCCAGCGGTTATGAGGTGTATATCGACGGCGGACGCACGGCCACGGGGGCCGATGCGGTGGAATGGTCCAGGAAAGTCGCCGACTTCGGCGTGCAGGTGATTTTGCCGACCAGCAAGGCCGGCGACGGGGCCAAAACCGGTTATGATTTGCCGATTATTGAGAAAATGAAGGCCGCCACGCATGCCGAGATCGTCGCCTCCGGAGGGGCCGGTACGCTTGAGCATTTCTATGAGGCCGTTCAGGCCGGCGCGACGATTCTGCTGGCGGCTTCGGTCTTTCACTTCAAAATGATCGAGATTCCGGACCTCAAGGCTTATCTGGCCTCGCGCGGCGTGCGGTTGGCGACTGAGTTCAGTCATCCGGAAAATAAATCCAAATGACAAGAAAACCGTCCGACAAGCCTGTTTTTTTTGAAAAAAAAGCAACAAACGGTGTCTTCAGCCCGTCTTTGTTGATAAACACGATTGACAGAAAGGCAGGTTGCAATGGGCAAATGGTGCGGTGTGTTTGTCGGATGTGTCGGGGGTGTTTTTTTATGCGCGCAGGTCGGTGTTGCCCAGCGGCAGATGGAACAGCTCAGCCGCGGCGTAGTGGCGATTCCAACACAAGAAGACCAGGTGTATATCGGCTGGCGGCTGTTCGGCACGGATTCGCCGGAGATGGCGTTTAATCTGTACCGCATTGCCGGCGACGGCGAGCCGGTGCGCCTGAACGACGAGCCGATTGTCAACACCACCGACTTTGTCGATACAGGCGTCGATTTATCGAAATCGAATGCCTATTTTGTGCGTCCGGTTCTGGACGGCAAAGAGCAGCCGGCCAGTCGGCCGTTCACACTCCCGGCCGGCGCTGAAGTCAAGCCTTACCTGTCCATTCCGCTGCAAACGCTCGAGGGCCATCGCGTCGGCGATGCGGCGGTGGGCGATCTGGACGGCGACGGCGAGTATGACATCGTTGTCAAACAGGAGATGCACCCGCGCGACAACGCCCATGACGGCTTTACCGGCCAGACCAAACTCGAAGCCTACAAGCTGGACGGCACATTTTTGTGGCGAATCGATCTGGGCAAAAATATCCGCGAAGGCGCACACGCCACGCCGTTTATCGTCTATGATCTGGACGGCAGCGGACGAGCCGAGGTCGCGGTGCGCACCGCCGACGGCACGGTTGATGGAACGGGCAAGGTCATCGGCGACCCTGATGCGGACTACCGCAATCCGCAAGGCAGAATTCTCGAAGGGCCGGAGTATCTGACGGTTTTTGACGGACGCACCGGCGCCGCGCTGAAGACCATCGATTTTGAACCGGCGCGCGGCGATGTCAGGCAATGGGGAGACGACCGCGGCAATCGGTCGGATCGTTTTCTGGCGGCGGTGGCCTATCTGGACGGCAAGCGTCCGAGCCTGATTATGGCGCGCGGCTACTACGACCCGCAGCGGGGTCTGCCTGCTCGCAATGAGATTGCCGCTTTTAACTGGCGCGACGGCCAATTGACGAAGGTCTGGCTGTTCAGGGCGGCGGTCGGCATCTATGACGACATCAACCGCGCGTATATCGGTCAGGGCAACCACAGCATCGCCGTTGCCGATTTGGATGGCGACGGTCGCGATTCGATTATCTACGGCGGTGCGGTCATCAATCCCGACGGCACGGGACGCTACTCGACGCAACTGGGCCACGGCGACGCTCAGCACACCACAAAGATGATTCCCGACCGGGACGGATTGCAAACCTTCTCGATCCACGAGAATCCCCGCCACCCGCACGGCATTAATGTCCGCGATGCGTCCACAGGTCAGTTAATCTGGAGCCTTCCCAGCCCGGATGTGGTACGCGGCATGGCCGCCGATATTGATCCGACCCACCCCGGCTATGAGGTCTGGGCGGTCGGAAGGGGATTGGACCGGTTGTATGCCGCTGCCACCGGCCAGGTCGTCGCGCCGCGTCGGCCCCGAAGCTGCAATATGGCCGTCTGGTGGGACAGCGACCTGACGCGCGAATTGCTCAGCGGCACACAAATTGAGAAATGGAATCCCGACACACACGATACGGAGCTGCTGCTCGATGTCCGCCGCTACGGCTGCGTCTCTATCAATGGTTCAAAAGCCAATCCCTGCCTCTCGGCCGACATTCTGGGCGACTGGCGCGAGGAAGTGATCTGGCCGACACGCGATCGGCGGGAATTGAGGATTTTTACGACCACGGTTCCGGCCAAAAACCGTATCTATACCCTGATGCACGATCCGGTGTATCGACTCAGCGTCGCCTGGCAAAATGTCGGCTACAATCAGCCGCCCCATACCGGTTTTTATCTGGGTGCGGAGATGAAAGAACCGCCCCGACCGGCCATTCAAACCGTATCGAGTCAAACCGAATTGTCTTCGCGATGACGCCGCGACGAAAAATGAAAATAAAAGGAAAATAATTAAAGATTTTTTGGCCTGACGGTCGATACGATTCGTAGAAACAAAAAGAGAAAACAATATTCAAAACCGTATTTAATGGCTCTTAATCAATGACCCAGAAGGTCATCCGGGCTGATCCCCGGCGGCCGGGCAATCGTGGAGCGGGACCACAAGGCAACAGGCAATTGTCAGCCGCAGGGGTTGAGGCAGTAACCGATAAGAGAAGAGCCATTCCAGTTTCACGGGAGAGCCGTTCGGCTCTCCCATTTTGTATCTGTTCACCGTTTTTGAAGATTAACCAAGTTGCCAAATAATACTTTGAGCCTACATTCGCTTTGGGACACTATTACATTGAATTCGCTCTCAAATGGCGGCATCTCCTCATGCGATCATGCCGTATAATAGCAACGGTAGCCTTTTGGGAGATCGAAAAAAACTTTACACAGAAGATCGGGAGTGAATAAACATTTTGGGATGCCGAAATCGTAACTGGACGAACTGGAAAATGAAACGCTCCTTACAAAACAAGGCAATGTCGGATAAACTGACGCTGATGGGACCACCACAAAACTCCAATTATGGTTGAGGCATAATTCTAATCAAAAAGAGTCTTTGTCTTATTTGTGGCGCTTTTATTGGTTGTGCCATCAATGATTTTCAGTAGAGACCAGTATCCACGGCCAGATTTATGTGTCAATTGGTCGATAGAAGCTTTCTTTTTAATGCCTCTATTGCGTAGATTCCGATACTCTTTTAGTATGAAGGTTTTTTCCTCAATTGTAAGAGGCTTTCCTTGATTGTGGTATACGTTTGGGGGTGGTGTGCGCATTTTACCCAGTAATGAACCGGGTACAATTTTTTTGACTTGGTTTATTTGATAATCAAATGCCGTTTCGCTTTTTTCAAAGCCCGTCGCTCTTCTATCTAAGCCGATAGCTACTTTCGCAGTTGAAAAACTGCCCAAGAAAAAATCACAAACTAAATCACCGGGCATACTTGAGTATTGAATGATTTTGCATAGTAATTGTGTAGGCAATTCGTTTTTATTTTTTACTTTGCCTGGTTTATATTCGCGATTTATAACCCATACATCTTCTCGGTCTCGGTAATTTAATGAACCATTTTCATCTTTTTCACTGTCGGAAAAACGACAATAAGTGTTAAATACCTGTTGTTTTCCTGGTTTCACGTAGTAAAGGATGTGATAGTGGGATGATATATATTTTTTTTTGGTGAATATCCCAAAGTTGTATTTCCAAATAATATGATTTACTTCCTTTAGATTTGTTTCGGCCAAAGCATTTAGAATATGCCTTAAATTAGTATAACCCGATACAATGTAAATGGATCCGCCGGGTCGTAAAACACGTGCTGCTTGTTGAATCCATTGCTTTGAAAAAGTAGGATATTCTTCTTGAGGGATTTCAATGTAACCGTCAAGAACATGATCTTCATTACGATTGTAATGCTTATGCAAGGTATCCCCAGAAATACCATAGGGGGGGTCTGTTATGATAAGATCGATTGAGTTATCCTTCAAATATTTTTTGGCACCTTCGACACAGTCTTCATTGTAAAACATATACGAACCTTCATTTAATAATCAATTTTGTACATCTCAAAATGTTGGATATTTTCAAGATCTAGCATGTATTTAATTTTGCGAGGAGAACCATCCGAATTCCTTCCTTGTTTCATAATAGAAAGCAACCCTACATCATTTTCTTTTAAAATTAAGAATAGTATTTCAGCAAGTTCTGCGCGTGTTTTACGGTAACGTGAGACAGATGTACGGTTTTCTCTCTCTTTCTCATATTTGGATTTACCTCCTTTAAGCCAAGTATGCCATCTCTGAAAGCTCCGGTCGCAATCATTATACTCAACGTCACATAAAGCAATAATTTCTCCATGACATCCATGCTGTTTTATCGACTTATCCATGGCGACTTTATCATTTAAGATGATCATGTGGTTATTCGTTTTTATAGCACTTGCTTTCAAATCCCAATTAACAGCACCTTTTAAATCGAATTGGACATTGCCATATCTGTCACCTGGGCGTTTCATTTTTCCTGCGAGTTTTTTTTGTACAATATATTCAAAATAAAAAGCCCACCACTCCATTTGTCTCCAATTAAAATCTGCTTCTTTTAACTCCAAAACGCATTTCTTCCCCTCCCATATTTTAGGCAATGATTTCAAGTTCTCTCGAAAAACTTCTATGTCTAATTTATAATTGTTCATTGTACATTTGACAAATAATGTGTCCCATTGCTTATATTTATATTTTGGGTTCTTCTCCAATAAATTTGGCACAAAAAGTTCTTTAAGCCGCCTAAGTTTTTTGGGTTTAATGCCTTACGACACCAGCACGTCGGGGGACAATGCCCCTGCCTTAGGGTAGGATAAGGCAGGGATGGGAAGCAAACTGATCGCCTTTATGGTGACATACAGCATGGGGCTGTATCCTCTGGGGAGCCGCTTACTTATACTTATATGCTAGTGTCCGCAATGCGATAAATCCATTGTTTCCATGTCCTGAAACCAACCAACTTTTTGGGAATTCAACAATATTTTATATACTCAAACTGACCGAAAACTGACTATATTCTGACATAACTATAATCCATAAAAGATGTTACAGTGTCCTGAAAAAGGCCGTAAAAGGGCTCGCCTAAAAGGGCGAATCCTCAATTTTGCTCTTTAATCTTTGATTTTGATCTCTCAAACGGGCCTTCGGTCAGTTTGAGTTATATAATAATTACGATGGAAAAGCAAGGAATTTTCATACGTTTTCTTGGCCGTTGATGCGTACAATAGATGGGCAATGATGGGTTGTGCCTATGCTGTCAAATGAGATCTCGAACAATCCGGCATGGGTTACGAAATTGATTTTTCAAACGAACGGCCTCTTTGAGCGGACGTATGGGAAAGATTGACACAAGAAAAGCCAACCCGTTTTTACGGAGGTGATATTATGAAAACAACCGAATTACAGACCGTTACCAACGGTATCGATATGGAATCGCTTGGACAAACCGTCAAAGCCATTCAAGCCGACCCGGAACAGGGTCAATGCGTTTTTCGTGCCCGCAACCGGTGGGTTTCCGGCGGACACAATCAGACGCATATCACCTGTTTCAAATGTCTGGGTGGTGAGCAATCGCACCGGCAGCCGTTTGATCTGCACGCCGATGAGCCGCAGGCCCTGGGCGGTACGGACCAGGGCGCCAATCCCGTTGAACATTTGCTCAACGCCCTGGCGGCTTGCGTGACGACGAGTTTGGTGGCCCACGCCGCCGTGCGCGGCATCGCGATTGAATACCTCGAATCACAGCTTGACGGCCGGATCGACTTGCGGGGCTTTTTGGGGCTGGATCCTGATGTGCCCAAAGGCTATCAGCATATCCGTATTCATTTCAGCGTTAAAACAGCGCCCGAAAACCTGCCCAAACTCAAAGAATTGGCCGCGTTTTCTCCCGTTTACAACACGCTGATCCACGGCACGCGGGTTGATATTGAGATTTCGCCGAAATCCTGAGCCAAAGCGAAAAAGCGAATTGTGCAGGTCTGCGAGCCTACGGAAACAGGCTTTCAAGGGCCGAATGGAATTGGCCGAAGGCCTCGGCGACGGCCTGACTTGTCGCCTCAACGATTTGTTCGGCGGTGGGGTTGCTCGGCACATCGACCGCCGCCTCAAAGGATTCGTTCAGCAGAATCCGGCTGCATCGGCAGGAGCGGTCGTGCGCCGTGATGGCAAACCGCAAGCGCACATAGGCCGACGGTGAATCAGGGTTGCGAAAATCGGCGTACAGCGCTTCCAGATGCGGCTCAAGGATCAGTCTTTCCGTCTGGTCTTCCGTTGCGGTATCCGGGCAAAGTACCACGCCGACCGCCGGCAGCCATGCGGCCAGCGCTTCGCCGATCTGTTGGTCGCCCGGCACAAGAAACTGATTGTAATAGTCCCGCTGGTAGGCTGTTTCGCTGGTGCGATAGATCAGGCTCGTGCCCGAAAACGGCGACTGTACAGACATCGGCCGCACACGAAAACAAACTGCCGGCGACAGGCGCTGCGGCTGCGATTCCGGCTGAATATCCAGCAGATAAAACGCCTTGGCCGGCGGGGGTTGACGAAGCGGGCTGCATCCCGCCGCAGACAACAGGAGTAAAAAAAATCCAACACTCCGGATACATGTTGAGGGTCTCATTGGACAAGCTCCGATTTTTCCGGCGGGGCGGCAAACAGCACTCGCGCTGGATTGTCTTTAATACTGTCCGAAACCTGCCGCAGGTTGTGCACAAGAATTTTAAGATTGGCCATTACCGCATCAATATCCATTTCGTGTCGCTCAAGCAGTTCATCGACGCGGGCCAGTGTTTGACTGAAGGCCTCTACCGCCTGAGGGATGTTGCCGGGCATCGGTTCGTCGGTCTGGTTGAGCAGCGATTGGATATGTCGGTTGGTTGTCTTTATATCCTCCATCACCTCCACCATTGCCTCGCGAATTTGACCTACGTTGGCGTCGTGCAGCGTGGTCTCAATGGCCTCGAAGGTGCTGTTTAATTGGGCAAACAGACCTTCAAAATCAATCTGCTCAAGCCGTTGAAAGACACTTTCCACCGCATGCGTAAAACTGGTAAACAGACTCGGCGTCGAAGAAATATAAATGTGTTTGGGCGCCCACGGCACGTGCAGTTCGGGGTTGCGCTGCGGATCGACGTAATCGGCCTCAATAAACGACAGTCCGGTAATCCCCTGATAACTCAGTTTGAACCGCAGTCCCAGCGAGACCTGATTGCGCAGCATCGCGGTTATCATGGCCGGATCGTGGTCCAGCCCCGGAAACTTGCGCGGATCGATGGCCATGACCACCATCACATACCGTCCGAATTGCCGAAACTCGGGACTGTCCGGGGCCATCGGATATTCAACCTGAACAAAGGTAATCCGCTCAACCCGGCCGATGTTGACCCCTCGATGCAGCACCGCCGAGCCGACGCTCAGTCCCTGTACGGATTCGTCGATATACGTTTCCACCCGCACCACCTCTCCGCGGAGCACATCGGCCCCGACATACAGCAGCCCGGCCACCAGTCCGGCCGCACACACCAGTACGAACAAACCCACCTTAAAATATGTCGCTTTCTGCTTCACGTGTTTCTTCCATTCAAGCCGGTTCCGATGGGGCCCTCTGTCGCCGTCTTCAGACTTCGATTAAAAAAGCGCCAGGCTGCTGCATTGGAACGGTCATTTTTAAGTTCTTCGGGCCGTCCTTCGGCGATAATGCCTTTGGCCTGCTTGTCCAGCATAATCACTCGACCGTTCAATGTAAAGACACTTGCCAGCTCATGGGTCACGATGACAAAGGTTACGCCGAGGACGTCGGACAAATGCACGATCAATTCATCCAGTTGAGCGGCGGTAATCGGATCCAGTCCCGCCGACGGCTCATCCAGACAGAGGATTTTCGGATCCAGCGCCATCGCCCGTGCCAGAGCGGCCCGTTTTTGCATCCCGCCGGAAAGCTGTGCCGGCAAAAGGTCCTCGCAGCCGCCCAGCCCCACCAGACGAAGCTTGGAACCGGCAATCCAGCGAATCGCCGCGTTGGGCAGGCTCGTAAACTCTTCCAGCGGCAGGGCAATGTTTTCCAGTACCGTCATCGAGCCGAACAGCGCTCCGCTCTGAAACGCCACGCCGATATGCGACAAAATGGATCGCCGCTCGGATTCGCTGGCGCCGGTCAGCTCCTGTCCGAGGATGTGGATGTGTCCGTCCATCGGCTCCTGCAGTCCGATCAGATGCCGAAGCAGGGTGCTTTTGCCGCAACCCGAACCGCCGAGAATAATGAAAATCTCGCCCGCCTTGACTGAGAACGAGACCTCCTTGAGCACCGGCGTTCCGTTAAACCCCGCTGTCAGCCGGTCAACCCGGATGATGGTTTCTGTCTCTGTCATGGGACATCGCTCATTGTGTTTACAGGGCGACTCTGTGCAACCGCTTGGCCGCGATTGTGATCTATTGTACCGTGTTTAATGGCGGGGGTGAAACTTTTTATGGATGGTTTTGAGCCGGTCCTGATCCACGTGGGTGTAAATTTGTGTGGTGCGAATATCGGCATGGCCCAGCATCTCCTGCAACGACCGCAGATCGGCCCCCCCGGCCAGCAGATGCGTCGCAAAACAGTGCCGCAGGGTATGAACGGTCAGGTTTTTCGGCATCCCCGCGCGAAGGGCGTATTTCTTGACCACCCGCCACAAATTGGTGCGATCCAGTCCGTGGCCGGTACGCGAGAGAAACAGCGTCTCCGGACTATGGGCCTTGAGCAGGGCGGGCCGCTGCTGCAAAAGATACTCTTTCAGATAGCCGCCGGCGGTTTTGCCGAGGGGCACAATCCGTTCTTTGCCCCCCTTACCGAAACAGCGGACATAGCCTATCTCCAGGTTGACATCCTTGGCCCGCATCCCGGTCACTTCCCCGGCTCGTGCGCCGGTGGCATACAGCAGATAGAGCATCGCCTTGTCGCGAAAAAAATAGGGATCGTCCGGCTGCGGGGCGTCCAGCAGCCGCAGTACCTGTTCTTTGCCGCAGACACTGGGCAGCCGCTTCCAGAGTTTCGGGCCTTCCAGTGCGTCGGTAAAATCATCCTGCGCCGCCCCGGTCATCAGCCCGAATCGCAGCAGCATCTTAATCGCCACCAGCGACCGGCTCAGGCTGTTTTCACGCAGGCCGTTGCGGGCAAGCTGCTGAAGGTAGCCATACACCGTTACCGCGGACAGGCCGTCAATCTGGTTGATATCTTTTTGGGTACAATAAGCGCAGAATTTCAATAAATCTCGCCCATACGCCAGCAGCGTATTGGCCGACAGCCCCGCCTCCACGGTCATATAATCCATAAACCGCGCCACGGCCGTGCCCAGCGGATATACCGCCAGCTTGGTTTTGAGCGATTGAACCTGATTGTTTAGCATACAATGTCCATTATCAGCATTCCTATACCGTTTTATCGGCGACTTGACGCCCCAAGGTTGAATGGATTCGCGATTGCCAATAAAATCCAAGACAGGCTCTTGAGGAGGCGATCAAAACCGGATACAATCCGACGGATACCTGATTTAAGGAAACCCGAAAATGACATATCGCACAGGAATAGGCTTATTAGGGCTGCTTGCGACGTTTATGGCCGGATGCGGCGGTTCAGTACGTACCGAGACGGCAGCGGATGGCTTGATCGTATCGGACAAGGCCGCTGCGCTGGCGGCGGCTGAGCAGACGCTGCGCCGGATGCAATTTGTTATCGAAAAATATGACATTGAGGCCGGCTATATTCGTACGCGCCCGCTCCGTGCGGGGCAGTTTTTTGAACCGTGGCGTCAGGACAACGCTTCGGCTGCGGCCTTTGCCCGAGCCAATCTGGACAGCCTTCGCCGCACGGCGGAGGTCTTTGTCGAGCCGGACGACGGCCGGATGCGGCTGCGTTGCGTCATTGCCGTGGAAAAACTTTCCATTCCGCCCCGACCGATTCGACGAATGGCGCACCTGACGAATATGTACACCGACAGCACCCAGCGCGTTCAGACGCTGGCCGTCGGACGCGAGGCCGCCGAGCAAATCGAGTGGATTGACATCGGTCCGGATGAAGCCTTGCAGCGCTATATCACCGCACAAATTGAACGGCGGTTGTAAGATATCAGTTCCTGTGCCGTATTGAGCGGTGAGAATGAAGATTTCGTTCACAGTCGGAATGCCCCCGACGTGCAGAGGATTGAAAGTACACGTTTTTTGACCATTGAGTTTTTGAGACGCAAAGTATGCTCGGTTCGATAGCAGGTGACATTATCGGCTCAGTCTATGAATCTTGTCCGATCAAAACGATGGACTTTGCATTGTTTGAGCCGGGCTGTGTGTTTACCGATGATACGGTAATGACTGTGGCTACCGCCTGGGCCATTCTCAACCGTGTCGGCTATGCCGAGGCTTATAAAAACTTCGGCAGACGGTATCCGGGGCGGGGCTATGGTGAGACTTTTGGGCGGTGGCTTATGTCCGACTCGATGCCGGCTTACAACAGTTGGGGCAACGGTTCGGCCATGCGAGTCAGCCCGGTCGGGTTTGCCTGTCAGACCATGGATGCGGTTTTGGATCAAGCCCGGCAAACCGCGGAGGTGACCCACAATCATCCCGAAGGGATCAAAGGCGCCCAAGCGGTGGCGCTGTCGGTTTTTCTTGCTCGCCAGAGCAACGACAAGGCTGTTATCAAGCGGGAAATCGCCTCCCGATTCGGTTATGACTTAAATCGCACGATCGACCAAATCAGGCCGGCCTACGGGTTTGATGTCAGTTGCCAAGGCACTGTTCCTGAGGCGATTGTTGCCTTTCTGGAATCGGACGATTTCGAGCACGCTGTTCGACTGGCGGTTTCATTGGGGGCAGACAGCGATACGTTGGCCTGTATCACCGGCGGGATTGCCGAGGCTTATTATAAGACGATTCCTGAATGGATTGCGGAACAGACACGGCGACGATTGCCGCAGGAATTTTTGAATATCATAGAGCAGTTCAGAGAACTGTTTTTCAATGAATCAGATAATGATAAAGACCCCGAAGTTTAAGATGCGAAGACAGACCTATACGATAGAAAGGTGATGCAATGCGAGTATTGGTATGCGGCGGCGCCGGCTATATCGGCAGCAATATGACGGCGATGCTGGCGCAGAACGGCTGCGAACCGATTGTACTGGACAACCTGAGCAAAGGTCACCGCTCGGCCGTGCGCGATGCGCGTTTTGTGTTGGGCGATTTCGGCGATTATGATTTTACCGTGGAGGTGCTGCGCAAGTACGGCATCGAGGCGGTGATGCATTTTGCGGCGTTTATCGAAGTGGCCGAGTCGGTCTCTCAGCCGCTGCGGTATTATGACAACAACGTCAGCCGGACGCGCACTTTGCTGGCGGCGATGGAAACCGTCGGCGTGCAGAAGTTCGTCTTCAGCAGTACCGCTGCGGTCTATGGCATGCCCGATACTGTTCCTATTACTGAACAGACGCCCAAAATGCCTATCAATCCCTACGGCCAGACGAAATGGGCTGTTGAGCGGATGTGCCACTTCCAAAGTCAAACCGGCAGGCTGCGGTATGCGGCGCTGCGATATTTTAACGCCTGCGGCGCCGGATTGAATGCCGCGCTTGGCGAGGATCACCACCCCGAATCGCATCTGATTCCGCTGATTATTCAGGCCGCGATGGGCAAACGCGATCATATCGCCATTTACGGCACGGACTACCCGACCGAGGACGGCACCTGCGTACGCGACTATATCCACGTGGAGGATTTGTGCAGAGCACACCTGCTGGCGCTGGATAAACTCAACGACAGCGATGAACTGGTTTATAACCTCGGCAACGGCAAGGGCCACACCGTCCGGCAGGTCATCGACACCGTTCGCAGGGTTTCGGGCAGAGACTTTAAGGTCGTCGAAACAGACCGCCGGCCGGGCGATCCGCCCGTACTGACCGCCGATGCGACCAAAGCCCGAACCGAACTCGGCTGGAAGACGGATTACCCCGATCTGGAAACCATCGTCCAAAGCGCCTGGCAGTTTCATAACGAACATCCCGACGGTTACGGAGATTAAAAAGTGGGGCAACAGTGAACATACTTTTAGACTCTGGAGACAGGATCGTGAAAAAGACACAGCGCAAGGCGATTGATTTTCTCAAACAGTACCGGATGGACCCGCTGGATGTGGATTTTACAGAGAACATCGCAATGTTCCTGGAACAGATGGAACTCGGTCTGGCCGGTCGCAAGAGCAGTACGCTGGATATGATTCCGACGTATCTGACGGCGGAAAATGACGTGCCGAGCCATAAGCGTGTGATTGTGGCCGACGCCGGCGGGACCAATTTTCGCGTGGCGACCGTGTATTTTGACGAGAACAACACGCCTGTCATTGAGAATCTGAAAAAATTCACCATGCCCGGCGTCGAGCGCAAACTCAACAAGACCGAGTTTTTCAACGCGATGGCCGAGTATTTTCGCCATGTCGCCGATGCGTCCGAGAAGATGGGGTTTTGCTTTTCCTATCCCGTAGAGATTCAGCCGAGCAAAGACGGCCGGATGATACGTTTCTCAAAAGAAATCAAGGTAACCGGCGTCGAAGGGCAGCTCGTCGGCGACCATCTGAACCAGGCGCTGGCGGCGATGGGGCTGCCGGGGCGCAAACGCATCGTGCTGCTCAACGATACCGTCGCGACGCTGCTGGCGGGTGTGGGCTATCAGAATCGCGTCTTTGACGGCTTTATCGGCTTTATCCTCGGCACGGGAACCAACTGCGCGTATATGGAACAGAACGCCAACATCACAAAGAACAAAGCCCTCGATCCGACGGGCACACAGATTATCAACACGGAATCCGGCGGCATGGGCAAAGGCTACCGCGGCAAACTCGATGTGCGGTTTGACAAGACCACGGTTAACCCCGGCGTCAATGTCTTTGAAAAAATGATCTCCGGCGCCTATCTGGGGCCGCTGTGTCTGTTTGTTTTGCAGCAGGCCGGCGCCGACGGGCTGTTCAGCAAGCCCGCCGCGGCGATCTTAAAGACCCTTTCGGATTTGGACACGCGGGAGATGAACAGGTTTCTGCTGTATCCTTACGGCGATAACCCGCTGGCCGAGGTGTGCAAACGGGGCAGCGACGCGGATACGCTGACCGCCTGGTTCCTCGCCGACCGGCTCACCGAGCGGGCCGCCAAACTCTCGGCCGTGAACCTGGCGGCCATGGCCCTCAAGAGCGGTCGCGGCGCCGACCCGACCCGTCCGATCTGCATCGTCGCCGAGGGAACGACCTTCTATAAAATGAAGTCGCTCAAATCTCGCATCGAGTATTACCTCAAACACGTCCTCGAAAATAAAAAGAGCATCTATACCGACATTATTCACGTTGACAACGCCACCCTCATCGGCGCTGCTATCGCGGGATTGACGAATTGAAATTTTTTTTGGGCAAACTCGGTTTTTTTCGCCGACAAAACACCTTTTAACCGCGGTTTTTGAAGTTTGCGGTTAATAGCGCCCGTCTTTCTGATATAATAATACAGTGAGTATTATAGGGAACGGGTGATTCTGCTTGCTCAAAATGGACAGAAAAGGTCATTTAAATTCAGACCAGTTCGTCAGACTGGTAACGCAAAATCAAAAGAAAATTCTTGCGTTTATATTATACTATGTCCCGATTTATTCAGACGCCGAGGATGTTCTTCAGGAAACTCTTGCGACATTATGGAGGAAGTTTGATGACTACGAGATCGGCACCGATTTTCTCGTTTGGGGCATCACGGTGGCCCGATATGAAGTCCTGCGTTATTATCGTTCGCGCAAGACGGCGGGAAAATTCCATTTTGATGAACGTCTGCAGGAAGTCATCGAATCCGAATCCCCCTCGTGTCTGGATCGATTCGACGAGCGGATTGACACCCTGCGAATATGTCTGAAAAAATTGAACAGCAGCGAGACGACGCTTTTGAAAATGCGCTATGAACAGGAATTGACCTTCGCCAAAATCGGACATCGCCTGGGCTTGTCCTCGGTGGCGGTGTTTAAGCGAATCGGGAAAATTCACGAACGTCTTGTGCATTGTATTCGTTTGCATTTTGCCGGCGAGGAGGGCGTGTGAATCAGCATCTGAACAATCCGTCCCGTGCCGCGGCGTTGACCCTGAAGTCTCTGGAAGGGTTAATTTCCGAAGAGGAACGACGGGAATTGGCGGCGCTTCTGGCTGCGGACGCTTCCGCCCGCGCGACCTACTATGACAGTATCGCCGCGTACATCGGACTGAATTTTATGGGGATTCTCTCGGAGCTGGACGCGGCGGATTCGGCGTTTCTTGACCAGCGATTGTGGAAAGCGCTGTCCGAAAGCGAAAAAAGCGCCCCCGCTGTGTCCGTGGACAAACCATCCGACAGGCCGCTTGTCGTGCCGATTGAACGCATCCAACGTGAAAAAACCGCCTATCGCTTCAACAAAGTCTCCTTTTATACGGCGATTGCGTCTTTGGCGGCGCTGGTGTTCCTGCTGGTCTTTATTCGGTTTGCTCCGATTACCGTGCCGCGGGATGTGGCCACTCTCACCGACAGCCTGAACGCCCAGTGGGATGAATCCGGCGGTCCCCTCAAGAACGGGATGCGGCTGATGACCAATGTCGATCCGATGCTGTTGCGAAAAGGCATCGTGCAGATTCTGTTTGACAATAACGCCCGCGTGACGATTGAAGGGCCGGCGGAATTCGGAATTTTGGATAATGACCGACTTAAACTGAATTACGGTCGGGTCTATGCGGTGGCGCCCAAAGAGGCGATGGGATTTTCAGTCGTCACGCCGAATGCGTTAATTATCGATTTGGGCACCGAGTTCGGCGTCCAGGCCGACCTGTACGGCAGCACTGAGCTGCACGTTCTTCAGGGACGAACCACTCTCGTCGCCGGTCGATCGAAAGACAAGGTCAGTCTGGTCGTCGATGAGGGCGCGGCCAAACGGATTCTAAGAAGCGCCTCCGAGGTGGTCGATATTACATTGGATGAGCAGATTTTTGCGCGTCATATCGATTCCCAAACGAATTTTGTCTGGCGGGGAGAGTCTGTGCTCGATCTGGCCGATCTGGTCGGCGGCGGCAACGGCTTCGGCACGGGACAGATCGAATCGGCCATCGACCCGCTGACCGGTACACACGGGATGTATCGTTCCCTGGATCGCCGCAGCGACGGACGCTATGTATCGGTCGATGGGAATCCGTATATTGACGGCGTCTTCGTTCCGCAAGGCGCGCAACCTCAGATGGTCAGCTCAGTCGGGCATATTTTTGAAGAATGTCCGCCGACCAACGGCGTTTATTACGTCGAAATCATCCACGGCTCAGGACGCTATCTGGCGGATTACCAACCTGATGAACCGTTGGGACAATTAGGCGGCAAAGTGTACGGCGAGCCCGATTATCCGAGCTTGTTTATGCACGCCAACACGGGCATTACCTTTGATCTGGATGCGATTCGCTCCGCGACGCCGGGCGTATCCGTAACCGGTTTTACCGCCGAGGCCGGCTTGTCGTCCCGGTCTCCGCGGCAGGGCAATGCGGATTTCTGGGTGCTGGTCGATGGTCAGGTGCGATTCAGTCGCCGCAACGTCCGCGACAAAGGACAGGTCTTTGACATCGCCGTGCCGTTGAACAAGACGGATCGCTTTCTGACGCTTGCGACGACCGACGGAGGCGATGTCGATCGGCCGGGCACGGAATTCGGTCTGGCCACGGATTCAGACTGGTGCGTGTTTGCACGACCTGTGTTGGAATTGGTGGAAGGGTAGTTAAGGTTGGTCGGAAAATGGACGACTCAAAAAAAGATAGAATAGCTATATTTCAACAGGTGGTCTGTTGAAATGAGAATGATGTTTTTTTGTGGAGGTTACATGATGAAAAGTAAAGTATTGATGGTGTTGATGGCGGCAAGCATCTGCGCGCTGAGCGCTCATGCCGGAACCGTGGCCTATTGGCGGTTTGAGGAAGGCCCGGCCGGCGCTCAGGTCTCACACGGCGGACTGCCCGACGGGGAGTTTTATCCGGGCGTCGTCGATGTCAGCGGCAGCAACAACAACTTGTCCGTCTGGAATGAGAGCTGGGCCGGCTATGTCTATAGCAGCGATGTGGCCTATTCGTCGGTTCCGCTGAACGGCTTTGAAAACAACTACAGCGTCAAGAATTCCGGCGGCTATCCGGCGATGTGGACGGACTCCAGCTCCAGTATCAGCCAGATGACCCCGGCGGCCTTTACCATCGAAGCCACCTTCAAGCTGGAAAACGGCGGCTACAAGACCATCGTCGGACGCGACAGCCGCGGTTCGGTCACCCAGGGTGAAAACCCCAACGCCGATTTGGCGGCGCTGTATTTCCAGACCGTTCCGAACAATGGTTTGGCCATCAAGTTCTCTGATGTGTCGGGCTATTGGCACGAGGCGATTGCGCCGGAGAATTCCTACATCGGCTTTGATTGGGGATCCGATCCGGATGGCCTTCAGGCGCCGTGGTACAGCATGGCCGCGGTCAGCGACGGTGAAACTCTGTCGCTGTATCTGATTCAAATCGGCAGCGGTGAAGGCTGGAAGCTGATTGCCCAAACCGATCTGACCGCAAGCGGCAGCCCCGATACGGCCCTGACGGCCGGCACGGGCGACGGCGGCGACTGGGATGCGGGCAACTGGACGGTCGGTCGCGGCCTCTATGCCGGCGGCCATGGCGACCGTGCTTATGGATTCATTGACGAAGTGCGCATCAGCGACTCGGCGCTGTCGGTCAGCGAGTTTCTCGTCCCCGAACCGGCGACGCTGGTTCTGCTCGGTCTTGGCGGACTGGGACTGCTCAAACGCCGCACGAGGTAATTGAGTACGCGGTAAAAATTACAGATTGGCAGCGGGCGATGATCCCGTCGCCCGCTGCCGACCATAAACATCGATAATGCATAGACATTGGAATATGCAGGCAGGGTGAGTGTGTAAAAAATGCGGGAGCAAGAACTTATAATGTCTTCATCCAAGAGTAAAAAAAACGATCGTAAAATGGGATTAAACACCTATATCCAGTCAAGAAAGGAGATGACAATGAAAAAGCACTGTTTTTATCTGTGTCTGCTCGCTTCGTTGGTTGTAATGGCGAGTCTGAGCAGCCCGGCGCAATCGGCGACGGTGGCCTACTGGCGGTTTGACGCCGGCCCGGCCAACACCCCGATTCTGCGCCCGTCCGGGGTCAGCGGGTACAACTTTTCGCCGGATATCCCGGACGTGTCCGGCAATGGGAATCATTTGGCCGTATGGGATGAAGGCGGGGCCGGGTTTAACTACCGTACCAGTGTGCCGTTTGCCGTTATGCCGCAGACCGGCCAAACGAACAACTTCAGCATCCAGAACTCCGGCGGCGGCCCGGCGACCTTTACGATGTCCGAGCAAAGCAACCCGACCGGCATCGACATCGAGGCGATGACCCCTGAGCAATGGACCATAGAGGCCTTTTTCAAGCCTGAGGCGACGGAAACGCATCGCACGATCGTCGGGCGCGATTCGGTTGAGGTGACAGACGATGCCACGTTGGCGGCTCTGTATTTTCAGATCCGCCCGGATCAAAGCGTTGCGATTGCCTTTGCCGATGAGGCCGGTTACTGGCACGTTGCCGGTTCGGAACCGGACGTTATTCAGGGGTTTAACTTTGGTTCCGACCCGACCGGTGCGACGGGACGATGGTACTATATGGCCGCGGTCAGCGATGGGGCGACCCTGTCGCTGTATCTGGCCAATGTCACCGGCGGCGGACCGCTTGAGCTGGTGGCCCAAACGGATTTGACTGAAAGCGGCAGCCCCAATACCGCACTGACCAAAGGCACAACCAACGGCGGTGACTGGCATGCCGGCGGCTGGTCAGTCGGACGCGGATTATGGAACGGCGGCCACACGGACCGCGCGTGGGGCTTTATTGACGAGGTTCGAATTTCCAATCACGCCGTGGATCCGGCGCACTTTTTGTATTCCCCGCGGACAAACGCCTGGAACCCGACGCCTGTCGATGGCGCAGCGGAAGTCGGTACGTCGCCGGACGGCCAGACGGTCACCGTGGATCTGAGCTGGAACACCGGGATGCTCGAAACGGATTTGAACCAGGTCAACCCCGACATTGTGATGCATTATCTTTATATGAGCCAGGACCAAGCCCAGTCCGACGACCCGAACCTGTATTGGGCGGCGGATATCCCCGCGACCGGATCAACGGGCCAGGCAACCGTGGTCGAGCTGAATTTTGAAGGTCGCTATCTGTGGCGGATTGACGAGGCGGTGGATATTGACGGATCCCCTTCAGGCAAAGATGATCCGAACACCATCACCGGCCCTGTCTGGACGTTCAGCACGCTGCTGGCGGCGCCGGTCATCACGCAGCATCCTGTCGCTCAGCTTGTGGATGCCGGTGCGACAGTTGAGTTGGTTGCGGACGCCCAAAGCGTTTCGCCTGCTGTGTTCCAGTGGTACAAATCCGCCGACGGCGTGCGCGACCCCGAAACCGACCCAACGGTCGGCGCCCCCGCCTCAGACGGCGTGCTGACGCTCACCAATGTGCAGGTGGACGACGAAGGCTATTACTATTGTGTCGTCTCCAATGACAGCGGCGTCGAAGTGATGACCAACGCCGTGCTACTTGAAATCAAACGCCTCAAGGCCTGGTATGCGTTTGAAAACGATCTGACCGACTCGGCCGAGGACAACGACGGTACGGCCATCAAGGCCGATCCGAATTTTCCGTTTGATTACGCCGCGGGTGTGGTCGGACAGGCGATCGTGCTCAACGGCCAAGACGAGGCCGTCGAGATTCCGCGTTCGATTCAGGACAGCTTTACGATTGCCCTCTGGGTCAAGACCGAAGATATCGGCGGCACCGGCGGCTGGTGGAATGGACGCGGCCTGGTCGATGGCGAAATGCCCGGCGGCACGACGGATTTCGGTACGGTGCTTCTCGGCAGCAAGTTCGGTTTCGGCGTCGGCGCTCCGGATACGACGATTTCGTCCGACACCGACATCAACGACAATCAGTGGCACTACTGTGTGGCCACGCGCGATCATGTCACCGGCCAGATGCAGTTGTATGTGGATGGCCAGCTTGAAGCCACTGCTGCCGGCGGAACCGGCCGACGGGCTGCGCCGCCTGTCTTAAACATCGGCAGAATCCAAACCGGTATCAACTATCTGGACGGACAGATCGACGAGGTCAAGCTGTACAACTATCCGCTGGACGCCAGGACCATCGCTCAGGAATACTATGATCTGACTGGCGAGGACGCCTGCTATGATCGACCGGCGCTGGATTACAACGGCGACTGCAAGGTTGATCTGCAGGATTTCGCGCTGTTCGCCGCCGAGTGGCTGGATTGTGCGCTGGTTCCGGAGTGCCTGCCGTAGGCAGCCGATCAGCAGGAAATAATTCGAATGTAACCGAAATGATGCAAAATAAATAAACCATCATTATGATGAAAGGAGAGTGTTATATGAGAAAACAGCTATTCATAGCGGCCTGTCTGCTGATGGTCGCCTCCCAATGGGCCGCGGCCGAGACGGTGGCCTATTGGCGATTTGAGGCCGGCCCGGCCGATACCGACGTGCTCCGGCCGGAAGGTATTGAAGGCTATACCTATTCGCCGGATATCATTGACGTCTCCGGCAACGGAAACCATCTAAGCGTGTGGTCAGAGGGCGGCGCAGCCGGGTATGCGTATCGTTCCGATGTGGCGTTTCCGGTCATCCCGCAAACGGGAGCGGCCAACAACTTCAGCGTGAAGAACACCGGCGGCGGACCGGCAATGTTTACGATGTCCTCACAGGCCAACCCGACCGGCAAAGACATCGAGAACATCACCTTTGAGCAGTTTACCATTGAGGCGTTCTTTAAGCCTGAAACCGGCGGCTGGCGCACCATTGTGGGACGCGACGCCCGGTATGTGGCCAATAGCAACGGCGATCTGGCGGCGCTGTACTTTCAAATCACCGATAACCCGTCGAACGGCTTTGCCATCAAGTTTGCCGATGTGCAGGGGTATTGGCATGAGGCACAGGCGCCGGCCGACACGATTGAGGGTTTTCCGTTTGGCAGCGATCCCGAAGGGCTGACCGGTAAATGGTACTATGCCGCCGCGGTCAGCGACGGACAAACGCTGTCGCTGTATCTGGCCAATATCACCGACGGTCAGCCGCTGCAACTGATTGCTCAGACCGATCTGACCGCCAGCGGCAGCCCCAACACCGCCCTGGCCAAGGGCACGGAAAACGGCGGCGACTGGCATGCCGGCGGCTGGTCAGTCGGACGCGGGCTGTATGCCGGCGGACATGGCGACCGGGCTTATGGTTTCATCGACGAGGTGCGCATCAGCGATACCGCGCTGGAACCTGATTATTTCCTGTACTATTCCCGCCTGGGCGCTTGGAATCCGACGCCGCCGGACGGCGCAACCAATGTCGGTGTGACTCCCGATGGTCAGACGGTGACGGTGGATTTAAGCTGGAATACAGGGATTGACCCTGAGAATTCGGACCAGCCTAATCCGCTGATTCTCAAGCATGCGCTGTTTATGAGCGAAGATCAGACTCAATCGGATGATCCGAATTTGTTCTGGATTGCGGAAATTGATGCTGTTGGACCGTCCGCCCAGATAGCCATTGAAGGTCTGAATTTCGACGGGCTGTATCGCTGGCGCGTCGATCAGATTCTCGACGACGGAACGGGCAATCCGTACCCCGTGGGTGATCCGAACAATATCACCGGATCGATCTGGACGTTTGAGTCGCGCGTCTCAAGGCCGATCTTCACGACTCAGCCGGTCAGCCAGCTTGTCGATACCGGCGATACTGTCGAGTTTACGGTTAAGGCTGAAAGCGTCTCGGCGGTGCAGTATCGGTGGTACAAGTCAGAGGATAATCTGGCTGATCCGGATAATGATGTGGCGCTAACCGATTTGGGCAACCATACCACGCTCGTGCTGGAAAACGTTCAGCTTGCCGACGAAGCCTATTATTACTGCCAGGCGGTGAACCAAGCCGGCATTGACCGGGCTGGCTATTCGGATGTTGTGACGGTCGGCATTCGCCGTAAAGTGGCGCACTGGACGCTGGATCAGGCCGATTATGTCGGCGGCCAGTATCTGGACGTCAGCGGCGAAGAACGCCACGCCGATCCGAATGGCGCGCCGACGTTTGTGGAAGGTCAGTTGGGCGACGCCGTAGCGATTTATCGTGAGTTCGGTGAATCGCCGACCACCGACAGTTGGGCCGCCGCCGGCAACTGGAATCCCTCGGAGTTCTCCGGCCAGTTGACCGTCAGTTTCTGGCTCAAATGGGCCGGTTCCAACGGGACGTGGCAGAGCTTCATTACCAAACGCTCCGGCGACTTTAACAACGCCAATGTGCTCTGGCAGATCTCGACGGATAACGGTCCGCCGCATCTGTGGTTCCAAAGCCCCCGCTCGCTGATTGCGGTCAATAATGCGCTGGTGGCCGATCAGTGGCTGCACCTGGTGATGACCTTTGACGGAGCCGAAGGGGTGATCTACATCAACGGCGAGCAGCGCGCCGCCGGCGACTTTGCGTTCGGCGATGCGGTCAACGCCGCCATTAACCTGGGCGGCAACAGCTTTGATGTCGGCCCGCGCGAGTGGATGAACGGCGATCTGGACGATGTGCAGTTTTATAATTATGCACTCAGTGAGATCGATGTGGCGCTGATGTACAGCGGCGTTACCGGCGACGATGTGTGTGTGCAGTCGCAGCGGCCGGACGCGCGGTTTGATCTCAATGAAGACTGCAAAATCGACATTCAGGATTTTGCCCTCTTTGTTGAAAACTGGCTCGAATGCGGCCTGATCAGTTGTGCCGACTAACGTGATTGACGTAACGCGAACCGGCGGGATTGTGCTGTTCGGCGTGATCCCGCCGGATTTTTTACCACCCCCGCCGGACGCAAATTAAAAGCCATCGTCAACCGGGGTCCAACGCCCTTTCAAAGATGATACAGGTTCAGGAATGATCTATCGATATAATCAGTGTGTTTGCGCGGCGGCGCTGTTGACGCTTCTATTGAGCGTTGGCGGCGCTGCGGCTGCGGATTTGCCTGCCCCGTCGGCGCATACCGTGGCCTACTGGCGATTTGAGGCCGGCCCGGCCGATACCGACGTGCTCCGGCCGGAAGGTATTGAAGGTTATACCTATTCGCAGGATGTCGAAGATGTCTCCGGCAACGGCAATCATCTGTCGGTCTGGACCGAAGGCGATTGGGCCGGATATGCCTATCGGGCGAATGTACCGTTGGCAGCGGTTCCGCTGACCGGTGCGGCCAACGCCTTGAGTGTTCAAAATACAGGACAATTTCCGAGTTTCTTTACGATGTCATCGCAAAGCAGCCCGACCGGCAAAGACATCGAGAACATCACCTTTGAGCAGTTTACCATTGAGGCGTTCTTTAAGCCTGAAACCGGCGGCTGGCGCACCATTGTGGGACGCGACGCCCGGTATGTGGCCAATAGCAACGGCGATCTGGCGGCGCTGTACTTTCAAATCACCGATAACCCGTCGAACGGCTTTGCCATCAAGTTTGCCGATGTGCAGGGGTATTGGCATGAGGCACAGGCGCCGGCCGACACGATTGAGGGTTTTCCGTTTGGCAGCGATCCCGAAGGGCTGACCGGTAAATGGTACTATGCCGCCGCGGTCAGCGACGGACAAACGCTGTCGCTGTATCTGGCCAATATCACCGACGGTCAGCCGCTGCAACTGATTGCTCAGACCGATCTGACCGCCAGCGGCAGCACCAACACCGCCCTGGCCAAGGGCACGGAAAACGGCGGCAACTGGCACGCCGGCGGCTGGTCGGTCGGACGCGGGTTGTATGCCGGCGGCCATACCGACCGGGCTTTTGGATTCATTGACGAAGTGCGGATCTCCGATGCGGCGCTGAGTCAGGAAGAGCTGCTGATAGCCGACTTTGGCTCGCAGCCGGCGGGAATTCAAATTGAACCTGTTCCCGTGATCGTGGACGAAGAAGGACCGACATCCGCCGATGTCTTCATCCGCCTGCTTGATCAGCCGCAGGCGGAAGTCTGGATTGAACTTGATGAGCCGGCCCATGTCAAACAGGTCGTGCTGGATCGTAGCGAGCTGATCTTTACCCCTGCCGACTGGGATGTGCCGCAGGCGATTCGCGTCACGGCCATCGACGACGACCTGCTCGAAAACGCCGAACATCGCACCTGGTTGACGGTTAATGTATCCAGTGCGGACGCCGCTTTTGATGGGCTGGCGGAAGATCCCATTGAAGTCGTCGTTGTGGACAATGAATGCGGCGCGTGGGGATACGCCTCGGCGGATTTGAATCAGGATTGCCGTGTCGATCTGGCCGACGCGGCGCTGCTGGCCCAATGGTGGCTGGCCTGCTCGGTTCCGCAAGATCCGTCCTGCATCCGTTTTGATCCTGAATCGATGCAAACGTTCTAAACGTCCAATGGAAGGCAACAAGAATGGCAGTCAACAACCTACGGTATTATCGTTTGTTTTTTGTATGTCTGGGTTTGATCGGTCTGGTCGATCTCGGTCAGGCCGCCTGGTCGATGAAAGAAGGTCGGATGACCACGCCCTGGGCCGCCCAGGTGGATCCGGACGCTCCGCTGCCGGAGTACCCCCGTCCCCAGATGGTGCGCCAGCAGTGGCTTAATCTCAACGGCCTCTGGCAGTTTCAGCCCGGTCTGGCAGGCGATGAAGTTCCGTTCGATCAGACGCTGGCCGATGAAATCCTGGTGCCTTTTCCCGTCGAATCGGCCCTCTCCGGCGTGATGGAGCGCCACGACCGTTTGTGGTATCGACGGTTGTTTGAAGTGCCGGCCGACTGGAACGGACAGCGCGTCCTCCTGCATTTCGGCGCGGTGGACTGGGAGGCCGAGGTTTACGTCAATGGGACGAGCCTGGGCGTTCATCGCGGCGGCTACGATGCGTTTTCCTATGACATTACTGATTATCTGCTGTCCGACGGCCCGCAGGAACTGATCGTCCGCGTCTTTGACCCCACCAATACGCAGGCCATCGCCTGCGGCAAGCAGGATCTGAATCCCCACGGCATCTGGTACACCCCGGCCACCGGCATCTGGCAGACTGTTTGGCTGGAACCGACGCCCGAGGACGCTATCGAGTCTCTCACACTGACGCCCGATGTGGATAACAACCGTCTGATCGTTGCCGTCGATGTGTCCGATTCCGCCCAAAACCTGATGGTCCGGGCGATTGCCTATGACCACGGCGAACCGGTCGGGCAGGTCAGCGGCCCGGCGGGTCAGCCAATGCATCTGATGCTCCGCAATCCCCGTCTCTGGTCGCCGGACGATCCGTTTCTGTACGATCTGAAGGTCGCCGTGCTGCGCGACGGCCTCGTTGTTGATCAGGTGGACAGCTATTTCGGCATGCGCAAAATTGAGGTCAAGCCCATCGACGGCGTCAATCGAATCTGTCTGAACGATGAATTCATCTTTCAGATCGGCCCGCTGGATCAGGGTTACTGGCCCGACGGTATCTACACCGCGCCGACCGATGACGCGCTCAGGTGGGATCTGGAGATGACCAAGGCCTTCGGCTTTAATATGACGCGAAAACACGTCAAAATCGAACCGGCGCGATGGTATTACTGGGCCGACAAACTGGGCCTGCTGGTCTGGCAGGATATGCCGAGTATGCGCAACTCCGGTACGTGGCAGGATCGTATGCAGTTTGAGCGCGAGCTGCACCAAATGATCACACAGCACCGCAACCATCCGTCAATCATTCTCTGGGTGGTATTCAACGAAGGCTGGGGTCAGTACGACACCGTACGTGTAACCGAGTCGGTCATGGCGCTGGATCCGTCACGGCTGGTGACCTGCGCCAGCGGCTGGCATGACGCCAATGTCGGCCACATCCTTGACCACCACAGCTATCCGCACCCGGCTGCACCGGCTCCCACGCCGACCCGCGCGGCGGTTTGCGGCGAGTATGGCGGCATCGGGATGCGCGTCGAGGGCCATATGTGGGATCCGGATTCGTGGGGTTATACGATGGTCGATAACGGCACTGCGCTGGCGTCTTTGTACGACGCCTATATCCAGCAGTTGCTGTCGTATCAAGACAGCCCCGGCCTCAGCGCCGCGGTCTATACCCAGATTACGGATGTGGAAGTCGAGATCAACGGCCTGATCACGTACGACCGTCAAATCATCAAACCGGACGTGAATCGGATTGCCCGGTCCAACCGGATGCACCCGCGCACGTGGCAGACCGTCCTTGCCACGTCCGAACAAACGCCGCAAACCTGGCGCTATACGACCGAGCAGCCGGCCGCAGGCTGGCAGGAGCCGGACTTTGACGACAGCGGCTGGCCGGCCGGCCCCGGCGGTTTCGGCACACACGGCACACCCGGCGCCGTCGTCAATACCGTCTGGGACACTGCGGATATCTGGCTTCGCCAAACGTTCAACCCCGGCCCAATCGCCCCGGAAGACCTCGACAAGCTGGTGTTTCGGCTTCACCACGATGAGGACGCTGAGATTTATATCAATGGCGTGTTGGCCGCATCGGTGTCGGGCTATACCACTGCGTATGTGCATCTGCCCGTCAGCCCGGCAGGTCAGGCCGCACTGGCGCCCAACCAAACGAATCTGATCGCCGTCCATTGCCGCCAGACAATCGGCGGCCAATACATCGACGTCGGTTTAAAACTGGAATTTATCGAGGGCGACGACGACCCGTGCGGCCCGTGGGGCTATGCCCCTGCTGACCTCAACCGCGACTGTCGGGTGGATATGCTCGATCTGGCTGAGATGATGCAGCAATGGCTGGACTGTTCGATGCCGCTTCGTCCCGAATGCACCCGCTACAACGCCCCGTTGGATTATGAGGTTATGCTGCGGTGGGATGATGACAGTGAACGTGAGGTGTTTCGTCCGTCCGACGGCGGAGTCTGGTATCCAAGGCTGCTGATTCTTGATGACGGCTCGTGGCTGTGTGCGTATGACACGAATTATGATTCGTCAACGACCTATATTCGTGTTTCAACAAGCGGCGATGCGGGAAATTCGTGGTCGTATTTGTCCCGCGCTTCCTTTGGAACGGGTAACGCGGCGAACGCTGAACTGATTCAACTGGCCAACGGCGATGTGTTATGTGCTTATCGGCTCGTCAGCGGCACAACCAAGACGCTGAAAGTCTCTCGCAGCGGCGACCGGGCGGCAACGTGGCAACAGTGGTCCGAGATTGTCAGCAACACTGAAGGCGTGTGGGAGCCGCAGATTATCCAAAAAGACAACGGCCAATTGCTGGTGTTTTATGCGCAGGAAGCCGGCGCTGCGGGAACCGACCAGGTCATTGAGATGCAGCGTTCGGATGATCACGGCCGTTCGTGGCATTCACCGCAGGTCATTTCCCGTACGCCCGGTTCGCGCGACGGGATGCCGGTGGCGACGATTCTGGCCAATGGCGACATCCTGCTCGTACTGGAAGGGCACGATATCGATCGCAACGGCCAATTTGTGACCTGGTCGATTCGCAGTCAGGACGGCGGACAGACGTGGGGGCCGCGTCAGAAGGTGTACGCCCCCCTTGATGTTCAGCATCGCGCTGTGGCGCCTTATATTGCCGCGGTGGATGACGGACCGATTTTCGTGTCCTTTCAGACGGACGAACAGGCCGACGGAACCTATCAATTCGGCGTGGTCAGCAGCGCCGATGGCGGATTGACCTGGGCCGTTCAACCCAGGCCGTTTGCCCGAAATCTCAGCGAATCGTACCGTTGGAATTCACTGATGGCCGAGTCGTCGAATGTCCTGGTCGCCGCGGCCAGCACATCGGGCGCAGGCCGACCCGCGATTAAGATCATCAAAGGCACAATCCGAACGGTATCGCACTAACAGGCGTTTTCAGGCTGCTGATTTCTGCAAGATTGACAATCCCCATCCATCGCTGTTTATCACCATTCGTCACTATTGACTCATTCATTGACCAGGGCGGCGCCTTTGCGCGCAGCGTGTGGGTGCGCAGAGTCGATCGATTATTGACGATTGACTATTGATTATTGGGCGGTCGATGGTAGGATAGAGCGGGTGATTTATTCTTGTTTTTGAATTTTGTGGAGATTTTATGGAAGGATTTGTACACCTTCATTTGCATACGCAATATTCCCTGTTGGACGGTGCGATTCAGGCCGAGCGGCTCTTTAACCGCTGCAAGGAGCTGGGGATGGCCTCGGCGGCGATCACGGATCACGGCAATCTGTTCGGTGCGGTTGATTTTTACGTCAAGGCCAAAGCCGCCGGCATCAAGCCCATTTTGGGGATGGAGGCCTACATCGCCCCGGAGAGCCGCTTTGAACGGCAAAAAGGCGGCGGCGTCAAAGAAAACGCCTATCACCTGCTGCTGTTGGCCGAAAACCTGACCGGCTATCGCAACTTAATGAAGCTTAGCAGTCTGGGCTTTATCGAGGGCTTTTATTATCGCCCGCGCATCGACAAGGAGTTACTGGCCGAGCTGAACGACGGGCTGATCTGCACGACCGCCTGTATTGCCGGTGAAGTGCCGGCCGCGCTGAAGCGGCACGATATGGCCGCGGCTGAAAAGGCGGTCGATGAATACCTCAAAATTTTCGGTCCCGAACGCTTCTTTCTCGAAATTCAGCAGCACGACGGCGACGACAGTCCCCACGTGCGGCCGATGATGATCGACCTGGCCCAACGCAAGGGCGTCGGTCTGGTGGCGACCAACGATGTGCATTTTCTCAACGCTGACGATTTTGAGGCGCACAACGCGCTGTGCTGCATCAGCACCGGCAAGAAGGTGAACGACCCGGACCGGATGACGTACCCGCCGAGCGTCTATCTGAAAAGTCCCGGCGAAATGCGCTCGATGTTTACCGATGTGCCCGAAGCGTGCGACAACACCCTGCGGATTGCCGAGCGCTGCAACGTCGAATTGGATTTGACCAGCCGCCATGCGCCGGTCTATACACCCGATAACGGCCAAACCGCCGAGGACTATCTGCGCGATTTGGTCTATCAGGGCGCCAAAAAACTGTACGGCAAAATCACCGACGCCGTCCGCGAACGCATCGAACGCGAGCTGGAGGTCATTATCGGCAAGGGCTTTGCCAGTTATTTTTTAATTGTCTGGGATGTGTGCAACTATGCCCGCGGCAATAACATCCCCGTCGGCGCCAGAGGCAGCGCCGTCGGTACGGTCGTGGGCTATTGTCTGGGCATCTGCGATGTCGATCCGATTCATTACGATTTGCTGTTTGAGCGGTTTATGGATCCGGAACGAAACGAAATGCCCGATATCGACATTGACATCTGTCAGGACAGCCGCCCGCGGACACTCGAATATGTTCGCAAAAAATACGGCCAGATCGCCCAGATCATCACCTTCGGCACGATGAAGGCCAAAGCCGTCATCCGCGACGTCTGCCGTGTGCTGGATGTGCCGCTGGCCGAGGCCGACCGCCTGGCCAAGCTGGTGCCCAATGAATTGAAAATGACCCTCGACAAGGCCCTTCAGGTCGAGCCGGACTTGAAAAAAGCCTACGACGAAAACGAACTGACCCGCCGCGTCATTGACATCGGTCGCCGTCTCGAAGGGCTGGCCCGTCATGCCTCGGTGCACGCCTGCGGCGTCGTCATCGCCGATGAACCGCTGACTCATTTCCTGCCGCTGTACAAGCAGGCCAACTCCGACGACATCATCACCCAGTTCGAAGGCCCGACGGTCGAAAAGGTCGGTTTGCTGAAGATGGACTTTCTGGGTCTTAAGACGCTCAGCATCATCCAGCGGGCGCTGGATTTAATCAAAGACGTCCACGGCAAGACCATCGACATCGAAAAAATCGACATCACCGACCAGACCGTATTTCGCGACATCTTCGGCGCCGGTCGCACCAAGGGTGTTTTTCAGTTTGAATCCGGCGGGATGCAGGATTTGCTGATGAAACTTCGCCCCGACCGGCTGGAAGATCTCATCGCCGCCAACGCCCTCTATCGCCCCGGCCCGATGGCGCTGATCCCCGACTACATCGACCGCAAGCACGGCGCCAAATGGGACGTGCCGCACCCGATTATGCGCGAGGTGCTTGAAGAGACCTTCGGCATTATGGTCTATCAGGAGCAGGTGATGCGGATCTGCAATCGGCTCGGCGACATCCCGCTGCGTCAGGCCTATGCCCTGATTAAAGCCATCGGCAAAAAGAAGCTGGATGTGATCGCCGCCGAGAAGAAACGTTTTGTTGAAGGCTGTATCAAAAAAGGCCTCAAAGAAAAACAGGCCGAGGACATCTTCGACCTGATCGAAAAATTTGCCGGCTACGGTTTCAACAAAAGCCACGCCACCCGCTACTCATTCGTCGCCTACCAAACCGCCTGGCTGAAGGCCTATTATCCGGTCGAATATATGGCCGCCTTGCTGACCTATGAAATGGCAAGCACCGACAAGGTCGTCGAATACATTGGCGAGTGTCGCGAGATGGGTATAGACGTGCTGCCGCCGGACATCAACGACAGCTTTGTCGATTTTACCGTCATCTATGATCGTGAGCACGGCCGACAGGACAAAAAAGGCGTTATTCGCTTCGGGCTGGCCGCGGTCAAAGGCGTCGGCGAAAAGGCCGTCGAACAGATCATTGCCGCGCGGGAAAAAATCGGACGATTCAAAAATCTGTTTCATTTCTGCGAGAACGTCGATCTGCGTGCGGTCAACAAACAAGTACTCGAAGCGCTCATCAAGGCCGGTGCATTTGACAATCTCGGCGGAAGTCGCGCCCAGATGATGGCCGGACTGGAATCGGCGATGCAGGTCGGCGCATCAATGCAGGCCGACGCCCAGAGCGGTCAGATGAATTTCTTCGCCGCCGGTTTGGGTCAGGACGATGACAGCGCCGCTCCCGCGCTGCCCGATGTGCCCGCCTGGCCGGAGACCCAGATGCTGACCTATGAAAAAGAGGTGCTCGGCTTTTACGTCACCAGCAATCCACTCAGCAAGCACGCCGATCTGATCGACGCTTATTCGACGCTGCACACCAGCCAGCTCAGCGCCAAACACGAAGGCCGCGAGGTCGTCATCGGTGGGATGATCACCAGAATCCGCAACATCGTCACCAAAAACGGACGCAACGCCGGCGCCAAAATGGCGGTTCTTGAACTGGAAGATTTGCAGGGCAAATGTGAGGTGGTCCTGTTTCCCAGGACGCTCGAAAAATTCGGGCATTTAATGGAAGTGGACAACGTCGTCTTCGTCCGCGGCAAGGTCGATTGCAAACGCGAAACGCCCAACCTGCTTTGTGAAGAGCTGTACGCCCTTGAAGAGGTGACCGACAAGCTGGCCGCGCGGGTCTGGATTCGCCTGCTGTCGCTGAACATCACCGAGGAAAAGATCGGCCAGATTGCCTCGCTGTGCCGGAGCCATCGCGGCAAAAGCCCCGTCCAAATCAGCATCCAGACCGCCGGCGGCTGGCGAATCGTCGCCGTGGCCGACAAAAGCCTCAGCGTGCGGGCCGATGTGGACTTCTGCCGCAAAATCGGCGCCGTCGTCGGCCGTGAAAACGTCGAACTGATGCGCAACTGAAAACCCATGACGGTGTAGGTTGCAGCATGTTCCCATTATGAGTACTACAGCGCAGGTTTATTCCTGTTGAATTAACATAACGACTTTCTGCGTAGCAAGTTATATCAAATATCAAATATCAAATATCAAAAAGCAAAAATCAAAATGAAATTGCTGTCCGACAGCCTGCCCGCTCAGGCGACATTGCCAATTCACGGCACCGATGTGGATATTCTGCCGGTACATCGCTCTTTTTGAAATTTGATGTGTGATTTTGCATTTTGATTTTTAATCTTTGATTCCGCGACATTAACGCGGATTCTCAGCATACGTTGCGCTGCTACAGCGAGTGTTTGATTTTTATCTAACTTTCTGCTATAATACCCGCCGGTTCGGGGGTGAACCGGTGGGTTTGCCCTTGATAGGGTATAAAAGGAGCCGTATTGCCGGCATCTTGCCGGCCAATCAACCCACACAGAAAGGAGCAGCTCGATGTCAACACAGTCCGTCCCCCTTGTTGATCCTACCGCTTCTGCCGCTGCGGAGGTCTGGAAGCGATTGCGTCAGCACCGGCCAACCACGCGTCGGCAATTATGGCGCTATATGCGGGTCTTTTTCAAGCTGTCCGTGCCGAATAGCCGCATCTGTCCGGGCCACAGCAGCCCGATGGATTATCTCTGGCACACCTACAACGCCGATTTTGCCGTCTCGCCCCCGGCCAACGGGGATTGTCTGGTCTGGGCCAATCGCGGCGGCGGCAAGACACAACTCGCAGCCGCGGCCACCGTTCTGGAAGGTCTGTTCAAGCCCGCCTGTCAAACACGGATGCTGGCCGGTTCGCTTGACCAGGCCCATCGAATGTATGATTACTTCGCCGCGTTTGTGCAATCCGGCTTTGAAGATTGTCTTGACGGCAGACTGTTGTCGCAATCCTGTCGATTCAAAAACGGTGCAACCGTTGAAGTCTTGCCGCAGTCCGCCGCGGCTATTCGCGGACGACATATCCACAAACTCCGCTGCGACGAAATGGAACTGCTTGATGACCAGCTGCTGGCGGCGGCTCAATTTGTCACCCGCAGCGAACGCGGCCTGCACGGAGCGATGGAGATGTTCAGCACGATGCATCGTCCCTATGGCCTGATGCAGCGCCTCGTGGAACAGGCCGAGCGCATCGGTATGCCGATGTTTCGCTGGTGCGTCTGGGAAGTCATTGAACGCTGTCCGCCGGAGCGAAGCTGCAGCCGCTGTCCGCTGTCCGAAGATTGTCGCGGCGTTGCCCGTCGGGCCGACGGGTACTTGGCCATTGACGACTGCATCAGTCAAATGCGGCGTTCCAGTCGGGCGGGGTTTGAGGCCGAGATGCTTTGCCTGCGGCCCAGTCTTGAAAACGCCGTCTTTGCCGAGTTTGATCCGACCGTGCATGTCGCGCCGGTGGACTATCAATCGACGCGACCGCTGTATCGCGCGATTGATTTCGGGTTTGTCAATCCGTTTGTGTGCCTTTGGATTCAGACCGATGAAGAAGGCCGTGTGTTTGTGATCGATGAATATGTCCGCCGCCGCAAAACCATTGCCGAGCACGCCGCTTATATCAAGGCGCACACACCCTGTGCCGAAGCACACGTCGCCGGCACGTTTTGCGATCCGGCCGGGGCCGGACGCAGCGACATCACCGGCACCGCCGCCGTTCACGAATTGGCCGCAGCCGGCATTCGTGCGACCTGGCGCAAAAGTCGCATCCTCGAAGGCATTGAAAAGATCCGCGTGGCGCTGCGCAACGGCGACGGAACCGGATACCTGATCATCGCGCCGCGCTGTGCGCGCCTGATTGAGGCGCTGCGGTGCTACCATTATCCGGCGTCTCATACCGGCCTAACGGAACTGCCCGAAAAAGACGGCCTGTACGATCATCCCATCGACGCGCTGCGCTATTTCTTCGTCAATATCGCCCGTGCCGCGCCGCCTCACAAGAGCCGCTACTGAGAACAAGCCGCCCGGGCTGTCCGTTGCGTTAACAGGGCAGGTCCCGTTGTTTACATCATAAACGGATCGTAAAAGAACGGATCCAGCGGCAGGGATTCAATCTCGTCCAGCGCCTCCGGATAGCTGAACTTCAAGACCGTCGGCTTAGCCAGACGTTTGTAATCGGCCATTGCCATCCGAATGGCGCGGTCATGGCGGCCGGCGCAGAAGACAATCTCTTTGTCTTTGGCAAGGCTCTTGTCCATCAGCGTCGGCAGATTGTACAGCTCGCCGAACGGCGGCTCGGCTCCGACTTCGGCGTCGGCAAACAGCGACTCCATCTCGCTTTCGGTTGCCAGACGCACGTACCGCACCTCAAGATGCTGCTGAAGCGCATACAAATTGACCTTGCGGTCGGCCGGCAGGACACACAGATAAAAGCGGTCGTTGTCCGCTCGCACAACCACCGTTTTGGCGACCTGCTGAGGCGGCACGTGCTCGACGGTCGCCAACTGCCCGGCGGTATAAACCGGTTCATGCTCGCTGACCTGAAACGCATATCCCCGGCCGCTGAGATACTCCTGAACGTTCATAGACAAATCTCCCGTTTTCAGTTAAGCGTTATATAGCCATTTGGCCTCCTGCCGCTCAACGGTGCACGCTGTGCTTACCACATATAAGGATACAGCGGGTAGCCGTAGGGCGGCGGGGTCATTCCATTATTCGGTTTTACCACAAAACTGAGAATCAGCATCAGCGCGACCAATACCGTGATTACCAGCGCAGCCCAAAACCGTGGATCGTGGACCAGCCGGCGAAGGTGCAGGCTCAAGGTGTGCCGGTCGGGCCAGTGCCAATGCCGTAAATGGAGTCCATGCATCGTCATCATCCGACCTTTCAACTGAACTGCTTTTCGTAACCCGTATTTTATACTACGCCTGAAAAAAAGGCAAGTTGGTGTTTTCTCCGGGAAAAACAGACGTTGCCTGGCAGGACGTTCAATGGTATAATCCGGTCTTTTACTGATATATATAGTTTTGGATGGACAATTATGGCTTTAGAAATTGCCGAACAAGTCAAACTGCTCAAACGCGGCACGGTGGAGGTGTATCGCGAAGATGAACTGGCCCAGCGGCTGACCGAGGCTGCCCAAGCGCCCCGGCCGCTGCGGGTCAAGCTCGGAATGGACCCGACCGCACCGGACATTCACCTCGGTCATACCGTCGTTCTTCGCAAACTGCGTCAGTTTCAGGATTTAGGGCACAAGGCCGTGCTCATTATCGGCGACTATACCGCCCGCGTCGGCGATCCGACCGGACAGAACACCACCCGTCCCATGCTCACGGCTGAGCAAATCAAGGCCAATGCCCAGACCTATTTCGAGCAGGCCGGCAAGGTGCTGGATATGTCCCCGGACAAGGTCGAGGTGCGGTACAACAGCGAATGGCTGGCGGACTTACGGCTGGCTGATGTGATTAAGCTGACCGCCTCAATGACAGTGGCCCGAATGCTCGAGCGCGACACGTTTGACCTGCGATACAAAAAGGGCGACCCGATCGGAATTCACGAGTTTTTGTATCCGTTGATGCAGGGTCAGGATTCGGTCGCAATTCAAAGCGATGTCGAGCTGGGCGGTACGGACCAGACCTTTAATAATCTGGTCGGGCGGGACTTGCAGCGTTTGGCCGGTCAGCCGCCGCAGATTGTCATTACGATGCCGATTCTCGTGGGGCTGGACGGCGTGCAGAAGATGAGTAAATCCAAGGGCAATTACATCGGCGTCACCGATTCGCCCTCGCAGATGTTCGGCAAGACCATGAGCATCCCCGATGAGTTGATGGAAAACTACTTTACCCTGCTGACCGATGTGCCGGTCGAGCAGATTAAGACCTGGGTGGATCCGGCTCAAACCCACCCCAGGCAGGCCAAAGTCATTCTGGGCAAGTTGATTGTCGAGCAGTTTTACGACAAAGAAGCCGCCGAAGCCGCCGCGGCGGAATTTGACAAGGTCTTTGCCCAAAACCAGTTGCCCGACCAGATGCCCGAAGTGGCTGTTTCGTCCGCCCCGATTGCCGCGGCCAAGCTGCTGCTGCATTGCGAATTGGTTCAAACCGGCGGCCAGGCCAAACGCCTTATCAAGCAGGGCGGCGTGCGGATCGACAATGTAAAAATAGACGATCCGAGTCGTGAAGTGAACCCTCAGGACGGGATGGTCGTACAGGTAGGCAAGCGAAAGTTTGCAAAATTAAAGTTGACAATATAATAACAGAATCAAAGAATCTTATTTTTGCTTTAACTTGGGAAACTCGCGGTTCAATAAAATGGAGAAATTATGATATTTCCGGACATCAAAGAGCCGGATCGCTATGTCGGGCTTTATGCGGTGGATTTTGGCGACCATAGCCAGACGGGATTGACCGCTGAGCAGGTTGCCGAGTTGCTCGATAGCGACGCCTCAGCCGATCTTCGCATTTACAAGATTTACAAGGCGTATCCGGATGGTCGGCTGGAACTGACGGGCGTGCGTCGCGAGGTCTTCCAAATGGAAGCCGGGATGTTTTTTTACGCGCGGCAGGAACAAGCCGCCCGCGAGGATTTTGACCGCTTGTGTCGGTTGGCCGAGGCGTCTTTGCCCCCGGGACGGGCCAAAGTTCATCTGGCGTCCGATAACAACGGCGGTTTCGTTACGGCATTGATTTATCCGGCTGAATATGAGGATCAGTTCAGCCGCTGGCTTCTGGACGTCGGCTATCGCACTCACGGCGTAGTCGAGGGAGGTATCGACGCGGTGAGCCGATATTATGATACCGCGTGGCAAATTGTCCAGAAAAAGCAGCTTTGGGGGGGAGACGCTGTGAGATTGTTAAACAGTTCGCCAGCAGAAAAGCCCGTCCGAAAGGCAGGAATGTGACAAAAGGCAATCTCAAAAAACGCCGCCGTTTGGGCTTTCTGGCGGGCGCAATGTTGATGATACTGTTAAAAAAAGCCCCCGAAAGTCCGCTTCGGGTCTCGGAATTCCGAATCAGTACAAAAAAAATCGGGATACGATTTGGTGAGAACATACGGCGTTTTTGGCGTAAAAATTGGGTTTTTTTGAGGCGTTAACAAAAACTGATAAGGTTTTTCCTGAGTGCAGTAGGTAAAAATACGGATAAATTTTTTATCTTTCCTATTTTTTACTTGCATTCAAAGGGGGGTTGGCCTATACTACTTTAAGTAGGTCGCTGTGATAACTTGAGTAACGAGAATTTACAGCAGATCCGGAAAAATAGAGAAGATGAACTTTTTGTGATTTTTTTCGTAGTAACTATTGACAGATAATTAAAATTTTATTAAAGAGTTAATGGCGTTAACGCCGAACTATATAACGCAAGAGTTTTCTCCCCTCCGGAAAACATCACGGAACGCACGTTTCGTGATGTTTTCTTTTTTGTATCCTCCCGGTTTAGGTATAATACCCTCCAACCGAATGCCTTGAGTTATTCTGGACAATCAGGAGTTTTTTATGGCCTTATATGTCAACGGAGAAGCAGTTGACCCGAACCGCATAGATCAGGAAAAAGAGCGGATGCGTCCGAGTTATGAGCAGGCGTTTGCCGACGAACCTGTCCAACAGCGGCAGCAGCGTCTTGAAGAGTGGGCGCGTGAAAACGTGATCGAGCAGGTCTTGTTCCATCAGGCAGCCCTTCGGGAATTTCCTGAGATTGCCGAGGCCGATATTGAGGCTTTGCTGAGTCGTCTTTTGGAACAGGAAAACGAAGACGGCCCGCTGCACCAGCGAATGGCCGGCGGCGACGCGGAGCGGCAAAAGCTCTGTCGCGAAGCGGCCGAGCAGATTCGTTCTGAAAAGTTGCTCGAACAGATCGGCAAAGCGGTCGGCGAGCCGAAAGAGAAAGACATTCGCCGCTATTATCAGCGCAATATCGAGCGGTTCAGCGTGCCGGAAATGGTTCGGGCCGCCCATATCGTCAAGCATCCCGACCCGCAGGTTCCGAGCGAACAGCAAAAACAGCAGATGGACGAGTTGCTGGGGCGTATCGAGAACGGCGAGGATTTCGCCGTGCTGGCCGATGAACACTCAGCCTGTCCGGGCAATGGCGGCGATCTGGGGTATTTTTCACGCGGCCAGATGGTGCCTTCCTTTGAGCAGGTGGTTTTCGATTTACCGTCCGGTCAGACCAGCGGGGTCTTTTCCACCGAATTCGGCTGGCATATTGCCAAGGTACTCGACCGCAAACCGGCGATGCCCTGCCCGCTTGAGCAGGTGCGGCAGGTCATTGTCAACGAGCTGACCCAGCAGGCCCGCGACAAGGCCCTGGAGCGGTTTTTAGACGCAGAACGCCAAAAGGCCGTCGTCGAAGAACGATAATCTGTTGACCCTGTACAGGGGTTTTGATATAAAACAGGGTGTGCGGTGCGGCGGAATAATCACGCCGCCGCGGATATGAAATAGAAACCACAGTGTTTTTGAAAACGGTCAGGAGTCGATCAATGTATTTCATTCGGATGTTTCTTCTTGCGGCCTTTTGCGCAGTGCTTTTGGGGGTTCCCGTTTTTGCAGAGGACAACGAGCCGGAACCTTCGGTTTATTTGTTCAGCTATTTTCGCGGCAACGGCGAAAGCGGTCTTCATTTGGCCTATAGTTATGACGGCCTGAAATGGGCCCCGCTGAAAAAAGAACAATCTTTTCTCAAGCCCGAAATCGGCAGCAAGCTGATGCGCGACCCGAGCATTGTACAAGGCCCCGACGGAACATTTCATATGGTCTGGACGACCGGCTGGTGGGACAACGGGATCGGTATCGCCCATTCCAAAGACCTGATCGACTGGTCCGAGCAGACGTTTCTTGCGGTGATGGAACACGAACCGACGGCCAGGAACTGCTGGGCGCCGGAGATTTATTATGACGCCAAAACCAAAACGTATCTGATTTGCTGGGCGACGACGATTCCGGGGCGTTTTCCGCAAACCGAACACCCCAGCGACGACAACAACCACCGGATGTACTACGTTGCCACCAAGGATTTTAAGACCTATACCGACACGGCCCTGTTCTATGAACCCGGCTTTAACGTCATCGACACCTTCATCGTCCGCGACGACAAAAACGATCGGTACGCGATGTTCCTCAAGAACGAAACCAAGTATCCCAAGGCCGAGAAAAACATTCGTGTGGCGTTTGCCGAGAAGGCCGCCGGCCCTTACGGTCCGGCCTCTGAGCCGATTACCGGCGACTATTGGGCCGAAGGCCCGGCTGCCCTGAAGGTCGGCGACCGCTGGATCGTCTATTTCGATAAATACACCCAGGGGCGATACGGCGCCGTCGCCTCAACCGATCTGAAAAAGTGGGAAGATATTTCCGACAAGGTCGAGTTTCCACGCGGCGCGCGGCACGGGACCGCCTTTGCCGTTGCCCCGTCGGTTCTGGAAAAACTCAAACTCGTCAGACCCGATTAACACATCTTGTCTCCGATGATGGATTAAAATGAAATGAGTCATTCGGCTTGGCTATGGCGTTGTGTGTGGGCGGCGATGGCCGGCGGTTTTGTCATTGCAGCGGCCACAGGGCAAGAGGCCTTCGAATCGCGGCGGGGTGATTACTTTCGTATTCAGGTTGTGGACGATCAAACCGGCCGCGGCGTCCCGCTGGCAACGCTCACAACAACCGGCCATCTTCGTTATGTGACCGACAGCAACGGGATTGTCGCATTCTATGAACCGGGACTAATGGACAAGACCGTCTATTTTCATATCAGCAGTCCCGGCTATGAGTATCCTGCGGACGGCTTCGGCTATCGCGGCAAGGCGATTCACATCCAACCGGGCGGACGGGAGACGCTGCGGATCAAACGCCTGAACATTGCCGAACGGCTTTATCGTGTAACGGGTCAGGGCATTTATCGCGATAGTCTATTGACCGGCGATCCCGCTCCGTTGAAAAATCCCGTTCTGAACGGTCAGGTAGTTGGCCAGGATACGGTGTTTACCACCCTCTATCGCGACCGACTGTATTGGTTCTGGGGCGATACGGCCCGCCCGGCGTATCCGCTGGGTCATTTTGCCACAGCCGGGGCGACGTCGCTTTTGCCCGAACAAGGCGGGCTGGACCCCGACCGTGGCGTTGATCTGACTTATTTTACCGATGCGTCGGGATTCAGCCGACCGATGGCGCCGCTCTCGGAGCCGGGAATGGTGTGGATTCAGGGCGTGCTGACCGCTGAGGATCCGACGGGCAAAATGCGGATGCTGTGTCAATACACTCGGCTGACGAGTCTGACCGAGCCGACCGAACGCGGATGGATGGTCTTTAATGATCAAACGGAGCGATTCGAACCGATACGCCGCAGCGATCCGGATTTTCTGCTGTTTGATGATGTCGGCCACCCGCTTGCCGTGCACGCCAACAACGACGCGTATTACTACTTTGCGACCCCCTTTCCACTGGGCGTTCGCCTGAGGGTCAGAACCGACTGGGCTGACTTGACGGATCCTGACCGCTATGAAGTCTATACCGCTCTGCACAACACCGACGAAATGAAGACCTTTCGATGGGTTGACTCAAAACGCCTGCTGTCCGATGCCGGCGGCAATAAACGCGCCCTGATTGAGTCGCTCCAACAGGAAAAACACGCTACCGGTCGGCTCTATGACATCGAAACCGGAAATGATGTGATACCGCACAACGGCACCGTCTATTGGAGTGATTATCTGGATGCATGGATTATGATTGCCGTTCAGCAGGGCGGTTCGACCTCGTATCTGGGTGAGGTATGGTTTGCGCAGGCCGATACACCCGTCGGGCCGTGGCAGTATGCACGTAAGATCGTTACCCACGACGCCTACTCATTCTACAATCCCAAGCGCCACCCCTTGTTTGATCAGGACAACGGTCGATTGATTTATTTTGAAGGTACGTACAGCCATACCTTTTCCGGCCGAGCCGAGGAGGCGACGCCGCGCTATGATTACAATCAGATGATGTATCGGCTGGATCTGTCCGATCCGCGGTTGACGCTGCCGTCGGCGATTTACCGTATTCGGACGGGGCAGGATCGCGTCTGTTATCGTCCTTTGGAACAGGTTGATGACAAAACGGCAGATGTTGCGATTGAAGCGGCGGCGTTTTATGCCCTGACCGATGCAGATTCGGCAAAAGAGGCCGTTGCTGTTTATGAGCGCATCAACGAAAACGAACAATCCATATTGACCCTTGATCGCCCTTTGCCCTCGGTCGAACCTGTGTTTTACGGCCTGAACCGCGAGTCCAAAGACAGGACAGGGCAGACCGTCATGCTGCGGGAGTATCGCCATCGCACGACCGGCGCCGTTCGCTATGCCGCTGAGCCGATGGATTCAACAGACTGGATCGAAACCGAAAAGCCGCTCTGTCGTGTCTGGCCGAATCGTTCGAAAGTGTTGACCATCGACCGCTCAGCACGCCCGAATCGTGTCCAGAACACAACGGCGCCCTGATCGTGGACTGAAGGTCGGATCAAC
>OMKS01000399.1_pt1 | contig 40595 bp, 36 predicted proteins | sample 1674721 | NCBI WGS metagenome assembly OMKS01 (sample SAMN06264996, study PRJEB25208) | sediment metagenome | isolation source: hot spring sediment | place: USA: California | collected 2014-09-02 | reverse complement strand
GACCTCGCGCGCGGCGTCTACCTGCTCCAACTCGAGCGCGTCGGGGCGACCGTCGCGCCGGTCGCGAGGATCGCCTTCGCCTTGGCGGCCTCGATGTCGCCCAGAAGCTCGGTGATCTCGTGCAGCTTCGCCGGCTGTCGCGTCATGGAGCATCCCCTCTTGTGTCGGATCCCGTCGATGCGCCGGGTGTAGTGCTCGCCGCCCCGTGACCACCTGAATTCCAGGTCGAACATGCTGCCGGGTGGTAGGCCATAGGCGGTCATGCCCCAGTTGTAATCCTTCGCCTCGTACCGCTGGCGAGTCGGCAGCAGGGACCATTCGAAGGCGATGGCGGCTGACTCGGGCAGTGCATAGTCCGCCCAGACCGTCTGCCAGGCTTCCCGCACCAGCAACGGACGCGTGCCCTGCGTGCTATGGACGCGCCATTCGGTCAGGTCGTATTCCACTGGCGGACTGTCGTTGCCGGCCGTGTTCTGAAACTCGCTTTGAAATACGCAGGCGAGGGCGACCCGCTCGCGTGCCGCCTGGTCAAAGCCCCGTGCGGCAAAAAATGCCCGGGTCTGGTCTGGCAGGCGCTGGGTCAGCCGAAAGGCGATGCCGGCCTCTTCCCAGAGCCAGTACTGCAATGCCGTATCGGCGTCCTCGCCGGTGCTCAATTTGGCAGGCAGCGGCAGCGGCAAGAGAAAGACGGCAATGACAAGGGCAATCTGGTGCAGGCTTGGGTGCATAACGCGTCTGGGCCTCCGCCGGTTGTGCGTCCCGGGACCCCTCGGCCTTCTTCATTCGATGGCTGGACTCCGGCGCGAGGGGCGGTGTGCATAACGGCCTCTCGTTACCATGTATAGGACAAGGCGACTGATTTTGGCAGTGTGGCCGCCTCACGCGGCCCATATGTGCGTTGAAAGAGCGACTCGACGAGGCGAGGCCGGGGGGCGGGACGTTAATGGACAAGCCCGGGCAACAGGACACTAGCGCATGAGGCGCTCGGCCTCGTTCAGTACCAGTTGCGTGAATGCCTCGGCCGCGGGGCTCAGACGCTTGCCTTCGCGCTGCACCAGGTACCACTGACGCTTGAGCGGGAATCCCTTCACGTCCAGTACGCAGAGCTGGCCGGCGGCGATTTCCGCCTGGACCGTGTGCAGCGACACCACGCCCAGGCCCAGGCCCGCTTCCACCGCCTGCTTGATGGCCTCGTTCTTGTTCATCTCCATGGCCGCCTCGAAGGCCAGGCCCTGTTCGGCCAGGAAGTTCTCCAGTGCGCCGCGCGTGCCGGAGCCCTGTTCGCGGCCCACCAGCGGCTCCTTCAGCAGGCGGGCAAGGGGAATGTCGCGGACCTGAGCCAGCGGGTGGCTGGTGGCGCCGATCACTACCAGGGGGTTGTCCATGAAGGGCCGGGCCACGAGGCCGAGGTCCGCCGGCGGCTTGCCCATCAGGACCAGGTCGACGCTGTTGCCGGTCAGGTGCCGCAGCAGCGTTTCGCGGTTGACCACGTTGAGGCGCAGGTGCACGTCCGGGTGGAGGGTGCGGAACAGGGCCATGAGGCGCGCGGCGAACACGCTGGCCGTGCTGGCCGCCGACACCGTGAGCGTGCCGCCCTTCAGCCCCTGCAGGTCCGCCAGGGTCTGCTCCAGGTTGGCGAGTTCGCGCCCGATGGTCTGGCCGCTCTTCAACGTCTCGCGGCCGGCCTCGGTGAGCTGGATGTGCTTGCCAAGGTGCTCGAACAGCGGCAGCCCCAGGGACTCCTCCAGTTGCTTGATCTGCATGGAGACGGCGGGCTGGGTGAGGTGGAGTTCGGTACCGGCGCGGGAGAAACTGCCGCACCGGTCCACCGCCTCGAGAATCTCGAGCTGGCGCAGGGTGACTTTTGTCATCAGTATAACTTTCAGAACATCTAATTAATCCTTAATTTAACTGATAGACCATGTAATTTATAGTGCCATCTGATGTCATTTATTCGGAGAATTACATGGCTCACGATCAATCCACCCGCTATGCGAACCTCGATCTCAAGGAAGCCGATCTCATCGCCGGCGGCCAGCACATCCTGGTTGCCTACACGATGAAGCCCAAGGCGGGCTACGACTATCTCGCCACGGCGGCCCACTTCGCCGCCGAGTCCTCCACCGGCACCAACGTCGAGGTCTGCACCACCGATGACTTCACCAAGGGGGTGGACGCCCTGGTGTATCACATCGATCCGGCCAACGAGGACATGCGCATCGCCTATCCGCTGGACCTGTTCGATCGCAACGTGATCGACGGTCGCATGATGCTGGTGTCCTTCCTCACCCTGACCATTGGCAACAATCAGGGCATGGGCGACGTGGAATACGCCAAGATGATCGACTTCTACATGCCCGAGCGCGCCATCCAGCTGTTCGATGGCCCGTCCCGGGACATCTCCGACCTGTGGCGCATCCTCGGTCGCCCGGTGAAGGACGGTGGCTACATCTCCGGCACCATCATCAAGCCCAAGCTCGGGCTGCGCCCCGAGCCGTTCGCCCAGGCGGCCTATGAGTTCTGGCTGGGTGGCGACTTCATCAAGAACGACGAGCCCCAGGGCAACCAGGTGTTCTCGCCGCTGAAGAAGACCCTGCCGCTGGTGTACGACGCGATGAAGCGCGCGCAGGATGAAACCGGCGAGGCCAAGCTGTTCTCGCTGAACATCACCGCCGACGACCATTACGAGATGTGCGCCCGCGCCGACTTCGCGCTGGAGACCTTCGGCCCCGACGCCGACAAGCTGGCCTTCCTGGTCGACGGCTACGTGGGCGGTCCGGGCATGGTGACCACCGCGCGTCGCCAGTACCCGAGCCAGTACCTGCACTACCACCGCGCCGGCCACGGCGCCGTGACCTCGCCGAGCGCCAAGCGCGGCTACACCGCCTTCGTGCTGGCCAAGATGTCCCGCCTGCAGGGCGCCTCCGGTATCCACGTCGGCACCATGGGCTACGGCAAGATGGAAGGCGAGGCCGACGACAAGGTGATCGCCTACATGATCGAACGCGACGAGTGCCAGGGCCCGGTGTATCACCAGAAGTGGTATGGCATGAAGCCCACCACCCCGATCATCTCCGGTGGCATGAACGCCCTGCGCCTGCCCGGCTTCTTCGAGAACCTGGGCCACGGCAACGTGATCAATACGGCCGGCGGCGGCTCCTACGGCCACATCGACTCCCCGGCCGACGGTGCCCGTTCGCTGCGCCAGGCCTACGAGTGCTGGAAGGCCGGCGCCGATCCGGTCGAGTGGGCGAAGGAGCACCGCGAATTCGCGCGCGCCTTCGAGTCCTTCCCGCACGACGCCGACAAGCTCTACCCGGGCTGGCGTGACCGGCTGGGCGTGAAGGCGGCGTAAGCAGCCCGCATTGCCTGAATCAGAGCGGCGTCCACCGTTGGGGTGGGCGCCGCTTTTTTGTGCGCGGGGAGCCTGCACCAGAAGGGGGGGCTCCTGGATTGAGGCGTGCCCGACAGTGCGCTTTGTCTGGGAGTATCGTTCTCGCGTCGTCAGGCCGCGAGCGTCCGGCGAAAAACAACAATCAATTGAACACAGGGGGATTTATGGGGGCAAGACGGAGATTCGTCTCTTTGGTGGCCGGGTTCGCCCTGCTGGTGATGGCGGGGCTGCTGCAGGCGGCCGAGGTCGGGGTGGTCTTCCTGCATGCCAAGGGGGCCTCGCCGGATGCCGGCACGACCGCCGGGCTCATCGATCGTATGCGCAAGGAGGGCATGGAGGTGGTGGCCCCCGAACTGCCCTGGTCGAAGGCCCGTGGCTACGACGCCAGCTATGAAGATGCCCTCGAGCAGGTACATGAGGCGGTGCAGGCACTGCGTGAGAAAGGTGTGAAGATCGTGATCGTCGCGGGCCACAGCCTGGGTGCCAACGGGGCGATCGGCTATGTGGCCAACTATGAGGGTGCGAGCGGTGTGGCGGCCATTGCCCCCGGGCATTCGCCCGAGCTGAAGGGGTTCCAGCAGAAACTCGGTGACAGCGTCGAGCGGGCGCGGGCCATGGTCGATGAGGGCAGGGGTTCGGCGATCGCCCGGTTCAATGACCTCAACCAGGGAAACACCTCCACGGTAAAGACCTCCCCGCTCATCTACCTGAGCTATTTCGATCCCCAGGGCCCGGCCATCATGCCGAACAATGCGATGGACCTGAAGGGAGGGGCCGCGCTGCTGTGGATCGTCGGTGAACAGGACCGGATGACCGGTCGCGGCGAGGACTATGCCTATGGCATGGCGCCGGCCAACGACCTGAATGCCTATGTCGTGGTTCCGGGTGGGCACAAGGCCACACCGGCGAAGGGCGAGAAAGAAATCATTGCGTGGATCCAGCGGGTTGCGGCGGCCTCCCAATAGCCGCTGTGCAATCAGCAGGCATCACCAGAAAGGGCGGGATTCCCCCTGTCGCGTTCCTGGCGGGGGGGACCAGGTCGATGTCCTGGTGAGCACCTTCGCCGGCACCATCGACCCACCGGCGGTCCCGACCTCGAAGGCGGGGCAGACAGTGCGAAGCGCCAGAGCGCGCTGGTCGATTTCTTCCGTGGTCGCGACTGATCTGCTGTACCCGATCTTGCGCCCCCCTGCCAAAGGGGCGCCGGGTTACTGCCGGCCTAGCGCTGTTCCGGTGGCAGGGCCATCTTGCCGTAGACGGCGATCGCGGCACGACGCTCGCGCGCGAGCCTGCGTACCACACCGACGGTGTGCTTGAGCTCGGCGGCCGCGGCATAGGCCTCGTCCACGGAAGCTGCCTTGCGCGCCTGCTGCGGCGCGGAGGCAAACTGCGGCTTGTGCGGTTCCAGGGTCTCGTCTTTCATCATGGCATCCTCCCGGTTCGATGGTCCTAAAGTATATATCTTGTATATACCTTTTACAGCAGGGCGTGGCACGGCGTCCGGCGAGTGGGTCTAAAGACCGTGCTGGCGCCGAATAGATGCGTGGATGAACGCCCTGATCCCGAAGCCGTGTCAGGCGAGAGGGTGGATCCAGTCAGGCCATCGATGTGCCCCGAGACTCACCCTGGGTGTCGCCGGTTTTCGGCCCCGCGTGGCCCCGTCCCGGGGCCACGCGTCGCGCTCGACAAGAGGCGTCAGGTCGATGTGCCTCTCCCCGTTGCGCTCATGCTGCCTCCCTCGCGTTTCTGCCGGCGCGATTGAGTGCCGACATCACCGCGTTCAGTGAGGCGCTAACCGTATCGTGGCTGAGCGCCGCGCCGCTCACGCGCCGGCCGTCGATGTTGAGCTGAACAAAGGCGGCTGCCTCGGCGTCGGTGCCGGCGCCGGTGGCGTGTTCGCTGTAGTCCGCCACCACCACCGTCTGCCCGCTGTGTTGCTGCCAGGCGTCGATGAAAGCGGACAGTGCGCCTTCGCCCTCGCCGCGGATCAGCTGCTCCACGTTGCCCTCGATGATGCGGGCCTCGATCGTGTCGCTCCCGCCGCTGCGGTCGAGGTGGTATCCGTTGAGCTGAGGGCTGCCAGCGGTGGCGACGAAGGTCTCGACGAAGATGCGGTGAATGGTTTCGCTGTCCACTTCGCCGCTTTGTTCCTCGCTGTGTTTCTGCACCCGTTGCGCGAGTTCTACCTGCATCCAGCGCGGCAGCGACAGGCCGTGATCGCGCTCGAGCACGAAGGCGACGCCGCCCTTGCCGGACTGGCTGTTGACCCGGATCACGGCCTGGAAGTCACGGCCGAGGTCCTGCGGGTCGATGGGGAGGTAGGCGACCTGCCAGGGCTCGTCTGGCTGCTGTTTCTGCAGGCACTTGCGAATCGCATCCTGGTGGCTGCCGGAGAAGGCGGTGTAGACCAGCTCGCCGATCCACGGGTGGCGCGGGTGCACGGGCAGACCGGTGCAGCGCGTGTAGATGTCGATGATCTCATCCGGGTTGGAGAGTTCGAGCTTCGGCGCCACGCCCTGGCTGTAGAGGTTCATCGCCAGGGTGACGATATCCATATTGCCGGTGCGCTCGCCGTTGCCGAGCAGGGTGCCCTCGATGCGGTCGGCACCGGCGAGCAGCCCGACTTCCGCGGCGGCCACGCCGGTGCCGCGGTCGTTGTGCGTGTGCAATGACACGATGATGCTGTCACGACGGCTGACGTTACGGCAGAACCATTCCACCTGATCGGCGAAGACGTTGGGGGTGGCGCTCTCCACCGTGGCCGGCAGGTTGATGATGCAGGGTTGCTCGGGCGTGGGCTGCCAGACGTCGATCACCGCGTCGCAGACCTCGACGGCGAACTCGGGCTCGGTCTGGCTGAAGCTCTCGGGTGAGTACTGGAACACCCACTCGGTGGCCGGATATTTCGCCGCTTCGCGCTTGACCCGCTCGGCGCCCTGCACGGCGATGGCCTTGATGCCGTCGCGGTCCAGGTTGAAGACGCGCTCGCGCTGCACCGTGGAGGTGGAGTTGTAGACGTGCACGATGGCGCGCCGTGCGCCTTTCAGGGACTCGAAGGTGCGCTCGATCAGGTGCTGGCGCGCCTGCACGAGCACCTGCACGGTGACGTCGTCCGGAATCCGGTCTTGCTCGATGAGCCAGCGCACGAAATCGAAATCGTGCTGGCTGGCCGAGGGGAAGCCCACTTCGATTTCCTTGAAGCCAAGCTTGACGAGCAAGTCCCACATGCGCCGCTTCTGCGCCACGTTCATCGGCTCGAGCAGGGCCTGGTTGCCGTCGCGCAGATCCACGCTGGCCCAGACAGGTGCCTGGTCGATGGTTCTGTCCGGCCACCGGCGGTCCGGCAGCGACACGCGCGGGGCGGGGTGGTACTTGCGATGGTCGAAGGCCACGGTTCGATACCTCGTTGGTTGTTTCCAGTTGCCGTGCTCGATGAGGCACCGCTGGGACGGGATGCCGTATCTCGGCCTGCCGTCCCCTTGGTGCGTCGGACACCGTGTTTCACCGAACCCTTTTGGGGTGGCGAGGGGCTCGCCCTCGTGAGGTCTGCCCTGGTGCCGTGCCCGCTTGTGGCGGACAGTTGAAAGATTAATGCAGTTGGCGGGAAATTTTGTTGCGGATTCATCTGCTTTACGGGCTGTTGGCGCAAGAAAATTGCATCACGTGTTATTATCTAGGCGGATTATTGCTCGCACATCGAATACAGGGGCAGCTGCATGGAACTCGACCGCTATGACCGCCGCATCCTCGAGGCACTGCAAGCCGACGGGCGCATCACCAACCAGGAACTGGCCGAGCACATCGGGCTGTCGCCTTCTCCGTGCCTGCGCCGGGTGCGGGCGCTGGAGGAGTCGGGACTGATTACGGGCTACCGGGCCATTCTCGATGCGAAGAAACTGGGCCTGTCACTCATGGCGCTGATCCACATCTCCATGGACCGCCACACCCCCGAGCGCTTCGCCAACTTCGAGGAGAAGGTGGCCGCCCTGCCGGCGGTGATGGAGTGCCTGCTGGTGACCGGCCAGGACGCCGACTACCAGCTCAAGGTGGTGGTGGAAGACCTGGACGCCTTCCAGGCCCTGTTGCTGGAGAAGATCACGCGCATCGAGGGGGTGAGTGGCGTGCATTCGAGCTTCGTCCTGAGGCGAGTGGTCGACAAGACTGCGTTACCCGTCGGGTAGCGCCCGTTGTGGTCGGCGGGCCTCGATGCTTGTAAGCGCGGCCCAATGAAAGACCCCGCCTGGCGGCGGGGTCGGTGTTGCGGGACGCGTGAGCCCCGGTCAGTCCCACTTGTACGTGTAGGCCATCGGCTGATAGATCAGGTGTGGCAGCAGCCGCGTGTCATAGGGCAATGCCTGATGGTAGCGCCAGCCATTCTTGTCGAGGTCGTTGAGCACACCGTCGTGATTGAGGTCGACCGGCTGCACCTCGGTGCTGCCGTCTTCCTGCTTCTTCGGCGCGGTCAGGTAGATGCCGACGAAACCTTCCCAGACGTTACGCACATTGGTATAGCCGGCATCGGTCAGCAGGTTGGCGGCGGCAACGCTGCGCACGCCGGTGCGGCACAGGGTGTAGATCGGCGTGTCCTTGTCCGGGACGATGCCCTGCACGTAGGTCACGAACGCCGTGTCGTCCTGGGGAATCCGCTCGCCGCCGTTGATGCACGCGCCATCGGGTTGACGCTCGTCGCAGTACTGGTAGATGAAGGGGTAGGGCGCGTTATGTGCGTGCTCGGGATGGCCCGCCTTGTACTCCGGCGTGCTGCGCACGTCGAGGATGACGGGGCGCATCGATGGTTTCGTCCACTTTCCCCGGTTGACCACGGTGTCGAGAAAGGCCTCGGCCGGGCTGATCTGGGAATGATAATGGCCACAGAGGCCGGACCGGCTCTCGTCGAAGGGGCACGCCGGTTCGTCTTCGGCGTGGGCCATGCCGACGAACAACGCCGTGATCGCGGAGAAGGCGATTGCCAGTGCCTTGGGGCTGGTCGATTGCATCATATCGTGTCCTTTGGTCATGTGTTTCGGGTGTCTGCCGGTATTATTCGTTACTTGTTCGCCGGCCCGAGGGGCGGGGCATGGCAGTTCTGTCGGAGGGGGGATAGCAAGCCCCGCGCCCCGAACCGTGGATGCCGATGCTGTCAGCGAGCGGTATCGGGCGCTGTCAATCAGCGCGATGGTCGAGGGCATCACCGACATGCATTCCCCCCGCTATAGTCGGGGGCTTTCGTCTCCAAAACTGAGGATTGCTTCCCGTTTCTCGCCCGTCGTCGAGTCGCCTGCGACGCACGCGGTAAACCAGCGGCCACTGACTTTGCGGTGCCAGGTCTCCCCGGCTCTTGCATACAAAACAGGGGGTTGACACCGGGTGCGTAGCGCGGGCGCGACATGCGCTGTGCCGCCGGGTTGCAGAATTGTGGATTGCCCTGCTTTTTTCGGCAGAAATGCACCGGCTTGCCCTCAATTTCTCCGTGCATCTCCTATACTTGCCGGTCTCTCTAGCATGGAGGGATTTGCCGTGAAGAAGATATTTGTTATGGGCGGTGCGGTCGCACTGCTTTGTGCGGGCTCAATGTCGGCGCTGGCCGCCGATCCCCCGTCCTGGGACTTCGTCTCCGCCGAGGTCATTCTCAATGGCGACCTGTCGGTCGATGGCGTCCCGGATGATTTCGATATCGACGGTTACCGGGTCGGTGTGGCCAAGAGCTTTGGCGACTGGTTCATGATCCGCGCCTCGTCCGATGCCCGTCAGGTGGATGTCGGCCCCGTTGATGTCGATTTGGGTGCCCAGCAGGCCGGCATCGGCGGCCACTTTCCGGTCGCCCTGGGCGCGGCCACCCTGGACTTCTGGGGCTCGGTCAACTACGAGCGGGTGACCTTCGATGGAGTGGTCGGGGATGGCCCCGGCATCGACCTGGGGGTGCGTGCGCGGGTGATGCCGGCGCTCGACATCGGGGCCACCTGGAAGGCCTTCGGCGATCTGGAGTTTACCGACACCGTCGATGCCGATTACACCGGTTATGAACTCAACGCCGCGTACATGGTGATGCCCGACGTCTCCATCCTGGGTTCGTTCAGCACCTATGAGCTGGACATCGACGGGGGCGATACGCTCGATTACGAGAACGTCTTCGGCCTGGGCGTTCGTTTCGACTACTAGCCCCTGCCCGGGGCCTGCATGCCGGGCCGGAGCGGGCGTCTCGCGGGACGTTCCGTTCTGGCCCGGGGCGCATCCGTATCATCGATGCCGGTCATGCGATCGGCCAGGGGACGGTGCGGTCATGCCAAAGGGCGGCTCACCTGCCCGATTCTCCGTCATGCCTCGTCATATCCGTACAGCCACCGTGTCTCCCCGGGGTGGACGTTGCGCACGGTGTGCGTGGCGCTGGCGGGAACGAAGAGTTCGTCGCCCGGTTCCAGGGTGTAGTCCATGTCGTGCAGGCTCACTTCGAGCCGCCCCTCGACGACCGTGACGAGTTCATTCGTGCTGTGCGTGAAGTCGTGCCATTCCTGGCCGGGCGGATCGGCGAAGCCGTCGCAGGAGTAGCCGCGTTCCTGCCAGTCGCGGCGGACCTCGCCACGGTCGACCGGGAGGCGAAACTTGTGGCGCACGACGTATTCCTCGGTGTTGGCGGCCGGATGGATGCGACCGGTCAGCATGCCGTAGAGACGGTCCTTCAGGTGCGCACGGCGGTGCTTGAGCTGTTCGGTGTACTCGTCCGAGGGGGTCTCGATCTCCCGCTCGATGCGGTGAATCTCGTTGTCCGCCTCCTGATACTGCGCGTAGAGATGCCGGAACTCGACGCTCGTGGCCTTGAGGTCGACGATGCGCTGCTTGAGTTCGGGAAATTCCCGAGCCAGGTCTCGGTGTTGTTCGATGTCCATGATGATTCGCGGTATGGGAGGTATCAGCCATGACTATGACGCATGTTCGACGCGATTGCATGGCTGTGGATGATGTCAGCCAGGCGGTGCATCCAGCAGCTCCACGCTGACCTGCATGTCGCTGTAGGTGGCCGGCGGGCCGAACTGGGTGTAGATCGCCACGTCGGCGGCGTCGCGGCCGTAGGCCACGGCGAGCCGGCCGCCGCGCAACGTGCTCTCGGTGGGGTCGAAGGTGTACCAGTGGTCGTCGACGTAGGCCTCGAACCAGGCGTGCATGTCCATTGGCTGCAGACCGTAGAGGTAGCCGACCACCAGCCGTGCAGGGATGCTGATGGCGCGGCACAGGGCGATGCCCAGGTGCGACAGGTCGCGGCACACGCCTTCGCCCTGGATGTTGGCCTCCACCGCGGAGAGGGGGAAGGCGCTGGTGCCCGGCGCGTAGCGGATGGAATCGCGGATCCAGGTCGTGATTCGTTCCACCTGGTCGTAGCCGAGCGGCAGCCCGTCGACGATCTCGCGCGCCATGTTGCCGAAGCGGTCGGACTCGCAATAGCGGCTGGGGAGCAGGTACATGAGGGCTTCGTTCGGCAGATCGGGAATCTCGACGAAGCCGCCGCCCTGAGCCTGCTCGAGACTGTCGCGCGTGATCACATCGGCCGACGTGCGCACGTGAAATTCCCCGGCCGGCGCGGTCAGGCGCTGGCACAGGTTGCCGAAGATGTCCGTGTATTCCTGCACCGGCACGTTGGGTGCGATGGTATAGCTCTCGCGTGCGATCCACTGGCGGGCCCCGCTGCGGGCGCGCAGCATGAGGATCAGGGGTGTCGGGTCCTCCAGCTGGAACTCGAGGTTACAGGTCGTTCGCATCCACATCCGGGGCGGTCCTCGCTCGTGGCTGGTCGGTTCGGGGCCAGCGCCATACCGGTGAACGTAACACGCGCAGCGGCGAGGGGGCAGACCGGGCGTCCATTGATTGGCCGCCTTTTTCATAGACTATTATCTATGAATAGTGAATGACTTATATATTTCCTCTGACCTATAAGGTCCGAGTACCATGGCGCGTAAATCCACCGCCGCCACGCGCCTGATGATCAAGCTTCGCACCTACGTGTACATCGACTCGCTGCAGCCGCAGTTGGCCGAGTACATGGCCACCGTCTCCCAGGGGTTCCTGCCCGTGCCCGGAGACTCGTGCCTGTGGGTGGAGGTTTCGCCCGGCATGGCGGTGCACCGCCTGACGGACGCGGCACTGAAGGCCACCCGCGTGAACCTGGCCCAGCAGGTGGTGGAGCGTGAGTACGGGTCGATGGTGCTGCATCACCGCGACCAGAGCGACGTGCGCGAGGCTGGCCGGGTCCTGCTCTCCAAGATCGGCGCCGACCAGTCGGATCGCCAGAGCTGCAAGGTGGCCTGGCAGGAGATCATCCGCGGCATGACGCCGGATCACACGGTGCTGATCAACCGGCAGAACCGCCGCGGCTCCATGATCCTGCCCGAGCAGAGCATGTTCATCCTGGAGACCGAGCCGGCCGGTTACATCGTATATGCCGCCAACCAGGCCGAAAAGGCCGCCAACATCACCCTGATCGATGTGCGTGCCGTCGGTGCCTTCGGTCGCCTGACCCTGTCCGGCCGCGAGGCGGACGTGGACGAGGCCGCCGCCGCCGCGATCGCGGCCATCGAGAACCCGATGGGGACCTGAGGATGCATCGCCGGGAACTGCTGCAACTGCTGGCCGGCTACCGCACCCGATTCATGGAGGAGGGCGCCTATCTGCGCCGCGCCCGCGCTTTCGTCGAGGAACACCCGGACTGTTTCTACCGCGAGCTGTGGCCGGCTCACGTGACCGGCTCGGCCTGGGTGGTGAATCCGGACCGCAGCCACGTGCTGCTCATGCACCACCGCAAGCATGACCAGTGGTTCCAGCCCGGCGGGCATGCCGACGGCGACAATGACATCCTGCGCGTGGCGCTGCGCGAGACCACGGAGGAAACCGGTCTTGATCCCTCCCAGGTGAGGCTGGTGGATGGCGGCATTTTCGACGTGGACATCCATGCCATCCCCCCCATGGGTCACGACCCGCAGCACGAGCACATCGACATCCGTTTCCTGGTGGAGATCGATGACCTGCTGCCCGTTCCCGGCAACGACGAGTCGCACGAGCTGCGCTGGGTACCGCTGTACCAGGTGCCGCGCTACAACAACAGCCCCTCGACTCGCCGCATGCAGGAAAAGACCCGTCGGCTGCGCAACGCGCATGCCGCAATCGCCCGGGGCTGACGCGCGGTCCCCCAGGCGTGCTCCCGATCATCGGCGGAACAGGTGCGGGTTGCGCGCGATGAACTTGCGGATCCATCGCTCGATGAACGAGCGTTCCTTGCGGCTCATGTACCACCAGCCGAGGGTGGAGATGATCAGGGCGCCGAGGGTATCGACGATCAGGTCCCACATGGTGTCGGTGAGGCCGGAGGGGTCGCCGAGCATGGGCTTTTGCATGTTGGTGCCGAAGAGCTGGTCCATGGCGAACTCGAAGATCTCCCACAGGACGCCCACCGTCACGGCGAACATGAACGCGAACAGGGCGACGAAGCGCGGGCGCATGTGCACGTCCACGCGCTTGCTCTCGTTGAGCACGTAGACGAGCAGGAAGCCGAGGATGCCGAGCAGCAGGCCGGAACTGGTGTGCAGGGCGATGTCCCACCACCAGAGGCGCGTGTAGTAGCTGCGAATCTCGCCCAGGAACAGGGCGGCGAACACGAACAGGATCGCCAGTACCTGGAACTCGGAGGGGATGGTGATGCGAAAACGCCGACCGATGATGGGTGGGGAGAGCATGATGGCCATGATCCCCAGCACCAGGAAGGCGGTGATCCACTGGCCCCGGAACAGGGCGAAGGCCAGCTCGATGGCCATGAGGGCCTGCAGGATGATGACCACGCCCCGGTGAATGCGCTCGGCGCGGTCGTGTACCGGGACGGGCGGCGCCGCTGGCGGGTCTCGTTGCGGGTCGTTCATGAGGCGGGTCGCGATTGTTGTTCTGATTGTGTAGACATTCTGGACGCATGCCCCGGGTACTTCAAATGGGCGAGCCTGGTGCCCCGCGAGCACGGGACGTGGCGGTCGGCAGGCAGGTATGGCGCCCGCCCGTTGGTGGGTGGGAGCGCGTTGCGAATCAGAGGTACTTGATACGCTGGCGCAGCTCGTCGATGTCGGTGGCCACATCCTTGAGCGTCTCGCCGCCGTCCGTGGTGCCCACGATCACGCCCTTGCCCGAGACGGGGATGATGCTGTCGATCTGGAAGCGTCCGGCAGTGCCGCGCAGGAAGCACTCCTCGTCGAAGAACAGGCGGTCGCCGGACTTGCCGATGGCGTCCGATTCGAGCGTGTCGTAGCCGATCAGCTTTGCAATCTCTTCCCTGCCGCTGATGTCGATGGCCTCGATGGACTGCTCCTCGGGACTGATCAGAATCGCCTTCATGGGTATCTCCCTGGGTTGAGTGCCGTGCGCCCGCATGCGGGCGCGTCATGGGCCAAGCATAGTGTGAAAGCGCCGGCCGGGTGAAATCGTGAATCACTGTCACGCCGAGAGCCCCCGTCTATCGATCGAAGGCCGGTTCGCCTGGTAGTGGATGCCCCGGGGGAATTTCCCTGTCATCATTCGGTCCATACGACGGGGACAATCCGGGAGAAACGAATGGAACAGGCAACGGCACGGCCGCGTGCACGGCTGGCGGTCTACGCGCTGGCGATCTTTCTGAGCTCGGCGGGCCTGATGGCGCTGGAAATCGCGGCCGCGCGGTTGCTGGCGCCGTATATCGGGGCGTCGCTGTATTCCTGGACGGCGATCATCGGTGTGGTGCTCGGTGGCCTGTCCGTCGGCAACTGGCTGGGCGGGGTATGGGCCGATCGCGGGGCCGACGAGTCCGTGGCGGGCTGGGTGCTGGGCGCCGGCGCGTTGGCCTGCGTCGGCGTGCTGTTGTTGCTCACCCTGGTGGGCGGGCCGCTGCAGCGCATGGAGATGGGGCTGCTGGCGGCGAGCTTCGTCTACGTGGCCACGCTCTTCTTCGTCCCGGCCGTGCTGCTCGGGGTGGTCACGCCCCTGCTCACCACGCTGGCGCTCAGGCTGGATGCGCGCACCGGGCACATCGTCGGCATGATGCACGCGTTGGCGGCCTTCGGCAGCATCGTCGGCACCTTTGCCACCGGCTACGTCTTCATCCAGTACTTCGGTACCCGGGCGGTGATTCTCGGCACCGGCGCCGTGCTCGCCCTGCTCGCCCTCGTCTTCCTGCGCCGCCGCATGCCCGCGATCGCGGTGCTGGCGGTACTGGCCGTGGGCCTGGTGTCCTGGACCGGCGCGCGCGGCGGTTTCGAGGCACTGTGCGACCGCGAGACCAACTACTTCTGTATCCGCGTGGTGGACGTGAGCCGCGACCTGCCTTTCGGCCAGGGGCGCGGTCTGGTGCTGGATCACCTGCTGCACGGTATCAGCCATCGCGAGCGCCCGCGCTTTCTGCCCTCGCCGTACACGCACCTGATGGACGAGGTGATCGTGGCGCATGCCGACGGCATCGAGGGGCGGCCGCTGCGTAGTTTCTTCGCCGGCGGTGGCGCCTATACACAGCCGCGCGCGCTGCGGGCGCGCTACCCCGACGCCGAGATCGTGATCGCCGAGATCGACCCGGCGGTGACGGCGGTGGCCCGCGAGCAGATGTATTACGACGGCGCCGCCGACCGCATCATCCATTCGGACGCCCGGCGGGTACTGGCCGGCATGCCCGAGGGGCACTTCGACGTCATCGTGGGCGATGTCTTCCATGACATCGCGATCCCCTATCACCTGGTCACCGCCGAGTACGCCGAGCTGGTGCGCTCGCGCCTGACGCCCGACGGCCTGTACGTGCTCAACGTGGTGGATGCGCATCCTGACCCCCGGCTGGTGAAGAGCATCGTGAAGACACTCGGCACCGTGTTCGCCGACGTGCGCGTCTGGCTGGAGGCCTGGCCCGAGCGGCCCGAGCGCATGACTTACGTGATCACCATGGGCGGCGCCACGGCCCTGTCCGAGCGCGTGATGGCCCGCAACTGGCCGGCGCGCGAGTGGCAGGACATCACCGGCCGCTTGCTGGCGACGGGTACGCCGCTGGCGGAGCTGCCGGTACTCACCGACGACCTCGCGCCGGTGGAACGGCTGCTGTCGACGCTGATCTTCGGGACGCTGGGCCGCTAGCAAGGCCGCACGCATCGCGCGGCGACATGCCCTCACATGGTGGCCGGCGGCGTCTAGACTCATTGTGAGCGCGCCGCAATCACGCAGTCTTGTGGGAGACACTCGGCATGCATTCCAGGCACCAGCAGATGTTCGGCATCCTGCGTTTCTTTTCCCTCGCCAGCCTGGTCTGCATCCTCGTGGCGGCATTGCTGCTGGCCCTGCTCTACCGCCACGTGGCCATCCAGGAGCTCCGAAGCTTCGGTGAGCGCGGCAACGTGCTGCTCGCCGACAGCCTGCTCGACGCCATGCGTCCGGATATCGACGCCTACCTGGCCGATGAAGAGCTCCACCACGGCGAGCCCTTCCCCCCGGGGCTGACCCGGATCGTCACGCGCATGGTGCAGGACTCGGCCGTGCTGCGGATCAGCCTGATCGACGACGAGGGCATCGTGCTCTACTCAACAGTGTCCGATCTGATCGGGCAGAACCGTACCGGCACCGAGGCCTACCAGGTGGCGATCAACGGCCAGGTCTACAGCCGATCCGAGTTTCGCGGCCTGTTGCGCCTGTTCGCGACCCCGCGCGAGGGCGAGAACGTCGTCATCAGCTACGTGCCGGTACGCAATGGGCCTGCGGACCCGGTGGCCGGCATATTCACGGTGTACACCGACTTGACCCCGATGCTCGCCGAGGTCGAGAAGGCGGAGCTCGTGATCTTCACGGGCAGCGCCGGCGTGATGCTGCTGCTGTACCTGGTGCTGGTGGGCATCGTGCGTCACGCCGAGCGCATCATCCAGGAACAGGAATCGACGATACGCGAGCGTTCCTATGCCCTCGAACGGCTGTCGGCCCAGCTGATCGCGAACCAGGAGGAAGAAAGGCGGCGCGTGGCGCGCGAATTGCACGAGGGGGTGGCGCAAACCCTGGGGGCGCTGAAGTTCCGCCTCGAACACGCGCACGGTCTGCTTGCCGACAAGGACGCGAGCGACAGCCCGGAGCTCGCGCCACTCGTGCCCCTGGTGCAGGCGGCAATGCAGGACGTGCGCGCCCTGGCCATGGACATCCGCCCGCCGGGCCTCGACGAGCTGGGGGGTGTTGCCCACGTTGCACTGGTACTGCCGGGAACTGGGCAAGGTGTACCCCGGCACGACATTCGACTGCGAGGCCGCGCTCGAGGAAGAGGACATACCGCCACCGCTCAAGGTCGTGGTCTTTCGCGTGGTGCAGCAGGCCCTGCAATACCTCGCCCGCGATGCCGGTGCGAGCCGCGCCGAGGTTCGCCTGGGACGGGAGGACGGTGTGCTGTGGCTGACAATCGGCGATGACCGCCCCGCGCCTGCGGCGGAGGCGTCGCCGGATTACGACCTGCACCTGCTGGCGCTGCATGAGCGCGTCACGCTCTCCGGCGGGACCTTCGACCCGGCCGCCCCGAACGGGCGGGGTGCCAGCGTGCTGCGCGCCGCCTGGCCGGCGTAGGCGCTCGTCGATCTGATTTAATATGGTGTCAGCGATTCAACAACCGGAACTTAATGACCTGCCTCGGGCCCGATACCCTGAGCCCGTGTCCTTCGTCCGATAGTCATCCTGCGGCCCTGCATGCGATATCCCGTACAACGCACTCTGATTCGCCGCCGGCACAACGGCTGGCTCGCCCGCCTGCTCGCCGGCCTGCTGGTCCTGCTGGCCGGGCCGGTCCTGGCGCAGGCGCCGGAGATCCGCCTCCCGGGGCTGGGCGATGAGCTGGCGGACAACATCCGTTCCCATCTGAGCATTGGGCGCGAGGCCTGTGACCTGGCCACGTGGCGCGAGCGGGCGCTGTTGCGCCGGGCCGATGACGAGGCACGCAAGGCCCTGCGGGCGCTCGGTTACTACAGCCCCGATCTGGAATTCGTGCTGCACCGAGAAGGGGAGTGCTGGCGGCTGGACATCGCCGTCGATCCCGGCGAGCGCATCCGCGTGCGCCACGTGGACGTAACGATCGAGGGCGAGGCGGCCGATGATCCGGCCTTCGATGCACTCCTGGCTGACGCGCCGCTGAAGCCCGGCGACCCGCTGCGCCATGACCGCTACGAGGACCTGCGCAAGGCCCTGACGCGGCTCGCGGCCGACCGCGGCTACTTCGACCACCAGGTCCTGGTGCGCGAACTGCGGGTCAACGTGGGTGAGGGCCACGCCGATGCCGTGATCCACATGGACAGTGGCGCGCGCTACGCCTTCGGCACCGTGAGCGTGGAGCAGGACATCCTCAGGCCCGAGCTGGTGGCGAAGTTCCTGCCGGTGCACGAGGGCGATCCCTACGAGGCCCGCAAGCTCATCGACCTGCAGCAGCGGCTGGCGGATAGCGATTATTACAGCGAGGTGCGCGTGCGCACCGAGACCGATGCGCGGGCCGACGGCCGGGTACCCATCCAGGTGCAGCTGACCCCGCGCAAGCGCCACGCCTACCTCGTCGGCATCGGCGCCTCCACCGACATCGGCCCGCGGTTGCGCCTGGGCTTCGAGAACCGCTACGCCAACCGCCTCGGCCATCGTTACCAGTTCGACATGGAGCTCTCGCCGGTGCGTTCCGGCACGGGTTTCAACTACGAGATCCCGCTGGACGATCCCTCCCGCGAGCGCGTGAACCTGCTGGCGCGCTACCAGACCGAGGAAACGGACACCGCGGAGTCGGACATCTACGGCCTGGGGGTGAGCCACACCATCCAGCACAACTCGGGCTGGGTGGAGACCCGCTCGCTCAGTTTCGAGCGCGAGGACTACACCGTGGCGGATGTCACCGACCGCAGCGACCTGCTCATGCCGGGGCTGGCGCTCACCCGCGTGCGCTCCGATCACCCCATCAACCCGCGTCGCGGCTGGCGGCTTTATGGCAGCACGCGTGGCGCCCTGGAGCAGGCCGGTTCCACGGTGAGCTTTGCCCAGTTCCACGGCCGCGCCAAGCTCATCCTGCCGCTGGGGTCGGGGCGGCTGATCGGCCGCACCGAGGGCGGTGCGACCCTGGCCGATGAGCTGGTCGAGCTGCCGTCCTCGGTGCGCTTCTTCGCCGGCGGCGACGACAGCGTGCGCGGCTACGGCTACCAGAGCCTCGGCCCGGAGAACGCCGACGGCGAGGTGGTCGGCGGCCGGCACACCCTCACCGGCAGCCTGGAATACGAACACCCCCTGGCCGGCCGCTGGAGCATGGCCGCCTTCGTCGACGCCGGCAACGCCTACGACCGTTACGACGAGTACGAGCCGGTCGTCGGGGTGGGGCTCGGCGTGCGCTGGCGCTCGCCCATCGGACCCATCCGCGTGGACGTCGCGCACCCGCTCGACCATGAGGACAGCTTCCGCCTGCACCTGACCATGGGGCCTGATCTCTGATGCGTCGTGCCATCTACAGCGTGCTCATCGCCTTCATCGTGCTGGCCACGCTGCTCACCGTGCTGCTTGGCACCGAGCCCGGCAGCCGCTGGCTGGTGCAGCGCGGCGTTGCCCTGGCCCCGGGCGAGCTCACGATTGAGCGCGTCCGCGGCACCCTGCTGCAGGGCCTGGAGCTCGAGGGTGTCCGCTACGAGGACGCGCTGCTCGACGCCTCGCTGGATGAGCTGGAGATCCGCGTCAATGCCCTGGCCCTGTTCGCCGGCCGTCTCAGCGTCACGCGCCTGCGGGTCGAGGGGCTGGACCTGGTCATGCATCCCGCCCCCGACGAGCCCGGAGTCGAGTCCGAACCCTTCCGGCTGCCCGACTCCGTCGCCGTACCGCTGGCCATCGACCTCTCGGATGTCGAGTTCACCCGGGTCTCGCTCCGGTTCGGCGAGGGCGAACCGTTGCGTATCGACGCCATGGGCCTGGCCGCCACCGTGGATGACGGCCAGGCGCGCATCCACGCGTTCTCGGTGGAAACGCCGGATCTGGGTGTCGAGCTGGCGGCCGAGGCCGGTCTGGCCATGCCCTATCCGCTGGGCCTGGAACTGGACTGGCGGCTGCGCCTGCCCGAGTCCGTCGCCGGTGGGCTGGAGGCGGAGGACGCCCGTGGCCGCCTGGTGCTCGACGGCGATCTCGAGCGGCTGGGGTTTCGCCATCGGGTGCTCGCGCCCGTGCGGCTGGCCGGGGAGGGTGAGTTGCGCGACCTGGCCGGCACGCCGGGCTGGCGGCTGGAGCAGCGCTGGGAGCCCCTGGGCTGGCGGCTGCCGGACGGGCGCCACCTCGCGCTCGAGACTGGCCAGCTCACAAGCGAGGGCACGCTGGACGACTACCGGTTGACGCTGGCGACCACGCTCACCGTACCGGACCTGCCGCCCCAGCAGGTCGAGTTCACCGGCCAGGGCAACCTGGAGCGTCTCGAGGAGCTGCGTCTGGCCAGCCGCAGTGCTGCGGGCGAGCTGGTGCTGGCGGGGACGGCCGGCTGGCTGGAGGTGCCGTTCTGGGACCTGCGGATCGAAGGGGACGCGCTCGACCCCGCCCTCATCGACCCGCAGCTCATGGGCCGGCTGGCCCTGCGCGCGCGCAGCGATGGCCGCCTCGACCCGGAGAGCGGGCTGGCCGCAAGCCTCGATCTGGAGCGTCTCGACGGGCGGTTGCGCGACTACCCCGTGTCGGCGCGCGGCAGCGCACGGCTGGAGGACGGTGTGCGCGTGGTCACGCCGGGCATCGAGGCCCGCATCGGTGGTAACCGCCTGGACCTCGCGGGCCAGGTGGATGTCGCCCGCCCCGACCTGCGCCTGGCCATCGACGCGCCGTCGCTCGACGCCCTGTGGCCGGGGCTCAGGGGCCGGCTGACCGGCAACGGGCGACTCGCCGGCAGCTGGCGCGAACCCAGCGTGGACCTGCGTCTGTCCGGCCGGGAGACGGGCTACGGCGACCTGCAGGTCGCGAGTCTCGACCTGCAGGCCCGTGGCACGCTGCAGGCGAACTCTAGCCTGACGCTGGATCTCGCTCTGGCTGGCGTCACGCAGGGTGGTGCCGAACTGGCCGAGCGCGTCGCCCTGACCGGCCGGGGCCCGATAGAGGCCCATCACCTGACGCTGGAGGCCGACACGGCCGAGGGTCGCCTCGGCCTGCGACTGGAGGGCGGCGTCAGCGAGGGCCCGCGCTGGGCGGGACGCCTCACGCGGTTCGACCTCGACGAGACCCGCCTGGGCGCCTGGCGGCTCACCGCCCCCGCTCGTCTGGAGGCGGATGCACAGACGGCCAGCCTCTCCCTGCTGTGCCTCGCGCAGGACGACGCGCGCCTGTGCGTCGAGGGCAGCCGCGACCCCGAGAGCGGCCGCCGCGCGGTGGTGGACCTGACCGATTTCCCGCTGACACTGCTGGATCCCTTTCTCCCCGAGAACGCCCGGCTGGAAGGGCAGCTCTCGGCGGGCGCCCGTCTCCGGGACGAGGAGGGCCTCGAGGTGCTGGCCCAGCTGCGCACCCGCCAGGCCGTGCTGCAGGTGCAGGGGCTCAATGGCGCACCGGAGTCGATCCGGATCCGGGCGCTGGCCGCGGATGCGAGCCTGCGGGACGGCGGGCTGGATGCGTCGGCCAGCCTCTCCTTCGCCCAGGGTGGTCGCGCCAGCGCGAAGCTGACCACGCGCCCGGAGGGCGAGACCCACCGGCTCGACGGCGAGGCGCGCGCCAGCCTTTCGGAGCTGCGCTGGGTGGAGGCCCTGGCCCCCGAGCTGCGAGAGGTCACCGGGCGGATCGAGGCGGATCTCACTCTCGCCGGCACGCTGGAGAACCCGGACTTCCACGGTGAACTACGCCTTGCCGACGGCCGTTTCCAGGTTCCCAACGCCGGTACGGTCGTCGAGCAGGTGGCGTTGCACGCCCGGGCCCGTGGTCTGGACCGCCTGATCCTGAACGGCGAGGCCCACTCGGGGCCCGGGCGTATCGTGCTGGCGGGCGAACTCGGTCTGCGGCCAAACGGCGCTCCCTGGGCGGAGCTCGGGCTGTCGGGCGAGCGCTTCCTGGCCGTACAGCGCCGGGAGGCGGACGTGCTGGTGTCACCGGACCTCGCCCTGACGCTTGAGGCCCGCAACATCGACCTGACTGGCACGCTCACCATCCCCGAGGCCAGCATCGAGCTGCGCGAGTTGCCGCCCCAGGCGGTCTCTGTGTCGCCCGACGAGGTGATCGTGGACGCGCCCCCCGTCGAGGCCTCGCCCTGGCAGGTACACACCCGGGTCACCCTCATTCTCGGCGACCGGGTCCGGCTGAGCGCCTTCGGGCTCTCCGCACGGCTGGCCGGTGAGGTGGCCGTGGACGACCGTCCGCCCCGGCCGGTCCGGGCGGAGGGCGAGATTCGCATCGAGGACGGGCGCTACAAGGCCTACGGCCAGGACCTGACCGTGGAGCGGGGCGTGCTGGTGTTCCAGGGGCCGGCCGACAATCCGGGCCTGGACATCCGTGCCGTACGCCACGTGCCCGACTACGAGGTGACCGCCGGCATCGCCATCGGCGGCACCCTGCAGGAGCCGCGTTCCCGGGTGTTCTCCGAGCCCGCCATGGAAGACAGCGAGGCCATGGCCTTCCTGCTTACCGGCCGCCCGCTGTCCGGCGCCTCCGAGTCCGACGCGGGCGTGCTCATGACGGCCATCACGAGCTTCGGCCTCGAGCAGGGCGGCCTGGTCACCCGGCAGGTCGGCCAGGCGGTGGGTATCGACGAGGTGGTGCTGGAGTCGGAGGGCCAGCTCGAGCAAAGCGCGCTGATGCTCGGCAAGCACCTCTCCTCGCGGCTTTACGTGCGCTACACCGTTGGCCTGTTCGAGCGGGCTTCGGTGCTGATGCTGCGCTACAAGCTCACTCGTAGCCTGAGCCTGGAGACCCAGACCAGCGGCGAGGCGCAGAGCATGGATCTTATCTACCGTATCGAGCGTTGACCGGCCGGTTCTCGTCGTGCGCGTTTTTGCTAGGATGCCCTCATGAGTCTCACTCGACACCCGATACCCGGCGTCCGGCCGCACTGGCTGACCGTGCTACTGCTGACCTGCCTGTGGCTGCCTGCCGTGCCGGCGGCCGAGCGGATGGTGGCGCTGGGCGACGACGAGGTGCCGGTGGCGGTGTATGCGGCCGAGGGCAAACGCCTCGCCCTGTGGATCCCGGCCGAGCACGGCGTGCTGGAGGCCCATCACGCCGCCGCCCTCGCGTTGCAGCAGGCCGGTATCGAGTCGTGGATCGCCGACCCCTTCAGCGCCTGGTTCCTGCCGGTGGCCGCGAGCAGTCTCGACGACATCCCCGAGACGATGGTTGGCGCCCTGATCGACGCGGCGCGCGCGGCCACCGGCAAGGATGTCTACCTCGTCTCCCACGACAGGGGGGCGGTAATCGCCCTTTACGGTGCGCGGCGCTGGCAGCTCGCGCAACCGGGCCGGGCGGGCCTGGCCGGCGCCGTGCTCGTCAGCCCCTACCTGCTGGAGGGCACGCCCGAGGTGGGCGAGGAGGGACGCTACCTGCCCATCGCGGCGGCCACCAACCTGCCGCTGTACGTCGTTCAGCCCCAGCGCTCGCCGCTGTACCCGCGCCTGCCGGTACTGAAACAGCGGCTGGCCATGGGTGGCAGCAGCGTCTTCACTCAGCCCCTGCCGGCGCTGCGCGACCGCTACTTCTTCCGCCCGGACGCTCTGGATGGTGAGCGCGAGGCCGCCTCCCGCCTGCCGGCCCTGCTGCGCAACGCCTTCGCGCTGCTCGCCACCCAGAGCACCGAGCGCGAGGCCGCCCCCCTGGCCGTGACCGCACGACCCTCGCTGGCGGCGACCGGCGAGCGCCGGCTGTCGGCCTACCGCGGCGACCCCGCGCCGCCGTCGCTGGTGCTCGACGCGCTCGACGGCGCCAACCGTGACGTCGCCGAGGAGCGTGGCCGGGTGGTGCTGGTCAACTTCTGGGCCAGCTGGTGCCCGCCCTGCGTGCACGAGATGCCCTCCATGCAGCAGCTCGCCGACCGCTTCGCCGACCGGCCCTTCACCATCCTCGCCGTGAACCTCGCCGAGGCCGAGGCCGATGTGCGCGCCTTCGTCGACGAACACGGCCTGCGCTTCCCCGTGCTGCTCGATCCCGCCGGCAGCGCCATCGAGGGATGGAAGGTGTTCGCCTATCCCACCAGCTACGTGATCGACCAGCAGGGGCGCATCCGCTACGCCCTGTTCGGCGCCATCGACTGGCTGGAGCCCGACACGGTGAAACGGATCGAGGCCCTGCTGGATGAATGAGCGGCGACGGCGCCCGCGGCCAGACGCGCGGGGGGCGAGTGGGCAGGGTGCCCCATGGCTGCGCTGGGTGCTGCTACTGGCGGCGCTGTTCCTGCTCCAGGCCTGCGGTGGCCTTCCGCGCCACCCCGTGCCGGAGCACCGGGCCGACGGCGCCCGGGCGCTGCCCGGGGTGCCCGCAGTGCGCGCCTGGTCCGGCAGCTTCAGCGCGCAGTTCGAGGACGACCTCATCCTCTCGGTGCGCCAGGCCCGTGCCGCGAGCCTGCTGTCGGGCGCCGGTCTGCCGCTCTCCTCGGATATCCTGGCCATCTCGGGCGGGGCGGATTACGGCGCTTTCGGCGCGGGCCTGCTCTGCGGCTGGACGGCCGCGGGCACGCGCCCGGACTTCAAGATCGTGACCGGCATCAGCGCCGGCGCGCTGCTCGCGCCCTTCGTCTTCCTCGGCCCGGACTACGACGAGGCGATGAAGGCTGCCTTCACCCGCACCAGCGCGCGGGACATCTACCATCACCGCTGGCTCAGCGTGTTCTGGAGCGACGGGCTGGTCGATACCACGCCGCTGGCCCGCCTCATCGCCCGCAACTTCGACGGGCCCTTCCTGCAGGCGGTGGCGGCGGCGCACCTGTCCGGGCGGCGGCTCTACGTCGGCACCACCAATCTCGACGCCGATCGCCTGGTGGTCTGGAACATGGGGGCGATCGCCGCCAGCGGGCATCCGGACGCCCCCGCGCTGTTTCGCAAGATCGTGCTCGCCTCCTCCTCGATCCCCGCCGTGTTTCCACCGGTGATGATCGACGTGGAGGTGGACGGGGCCTGGTACGACGAGCTGCACGTGGATGGCGGGGTGAAGGCGCAGGTCTTCCTCACCGCCGCGAGCGTGGACATCGCACGCATCCGCCAGGACCTCGCGCGCAGCCAGGTCTCCCTGCCGCCGACGCGGCTGTACGTCCTGCGCAACGCCAAGATCGTGCCCGAGCCCGAGCCGACCCGACGCACCCTGATGGACATCGTCGATCGTTCCACGACCGCGTTCATCAAGTCGCAGGCGCGCGGCGACCTGTACCAGATCCACGCGGTGGCCGAAGAACAGGATTTCGACTTCCGCTGGGTAGCCGTCCCCCACGATTTCGCGCCGAATCCCGAGGCGACCTATTTCGATACCAGCGAGATGAACCGCCTGTTCGCCGTGGGCTACGAGATGGGGCTGTCGCCGGATCCCTGGTACCGGGAGCCGCCGGGCTTCGACACGCATTGAGCGGCCGCCGGCCCGCGGGGTCAACGCAGGTAGGGGACGCCGCGATCGGCAGGTAGCTCAAGGAGCCGGAGGACGTCCGCCGTCGTGCGCGCGGCGCAGGCCCGTGCGGCCAGCTCCTCGCAATCGACCCGCGTGCTGCCGGCGACGGCGCGGGCCAACCAGGGCAGGAAGGGCACGTCGATCGAGAAGCGGCGAAACCCCAGGCCCAGCAGCAGGGGCAGCACGCCCCGAATTTGCGGCAGCACCCCGCACAGCTGTACCCGTTGCAGTCGATCGTCCACGCACTCGGCAACCTGTCGCAGCAGCCGGAACAGCGGCGGGGCATAGGGATCGAGGTAATGCCGCAGGACCGCCTGGTCCCGGTCGGCCGCGTAGAGCGCCTGCATCAGGTCGTTGCAGCCAATGGCGACAAAGTCCGCGCATTATGTCGAGCACGCTGGCCAGGGTCTCCGCCATCGCGCCCACCGGCACGCCGTCGGGGATGCGGCGGCGGACGAAGTCCTGCCAGTATTCCAGTTCCTCCAGGCGCACGAGAAACGGGATGATCAGGCGTAGGTCGAATTCGGCGCCCAGCTCGCCGAGTGCGACGAGCTGGGCCTCCACGACCTCGCGCACGGGAGAGGTGGGATAGAGGCGTACGCCCTGCAGGCCGAGCGATTGCCCCAGCGCCGCCTGGCGCGGCAGCCAGGGCGGTAGCTTGTCCATCGCCAGGTCGAGCAGGCGCAGCGTGACGGGCAGCGGGGCGGCGGCCTCGCACAGCGCCCGAATCTCCCGCCGGTAGAACGTCGCATCCGGGATCGCCCCGTCCGCCGGCACCAGGAACTCCGACCGAACCAGGCCGATCGCGCTGGCACCCCCCTGGGCGGCGTGGCGCGCGGCCTCTGGCGTGCGCACGCTGGCCAGCAGGTGCACCGGTTCGCCGTCGGCCATGTGCAGCGGCCGGCCCGTCTGCAGGTCTTGCGCAGGGGTGGGCGGCCATGCGGCTGGCCGCATGCTGCTGATCCGGCCGCTCAGGCCGTCCAGGTGTAATGCCATCCCCTCTGTCAGCTCTGCCGCCTGCATGGCGGAGACCAGCACGGTCGGTACGCCCCAGCCCAGCAAGGTGATCAGGGTGTGCGAGAAGGGCGCGCCCTCGACCACGATGAAGCCCGCAGGTGGCGTGGCCACGCGGGCGATGTCGTCCTGCCCGATCAGCGCGAGATCGCCGGCACCGGCCCTGCCGCCGGCCTGCAGGCGGCCGGTGGCGAAGCCCGGCACGTAAGGCATGCCGACGATATCGACTTCAGAATGGATCATGCATCGTCATCCCGGAAGGCCGGACTCATGTCCTATCCATCGAGCGGTTGGGGGCCTGGCCACGGCCCAGGCCATCGGCGGCCCGTCTGAAGGGGTATAGTCCAGCGTCCATCGCTTCGCCCGCCGCGGCACGGCAGCCGCAAAAAAAAGGCGCCCCCCGAAGGTGGCGCCCTGTGGTTGCGGGGTAGGTGTTAAGGCCTATCCGCGGGTCACGCCGAGGCGACGGCGCAGGCCGAGCCAGGCCAGGGCCGCGAGGGCCAGGCCGGGCAGCAGCGGGTCGCTGCCGGAGGTGCCGTTGCCGATGGAGCAGCCGCTGCTGCTGCCACCGGTCAGCGCCGGCCCCGCCACCTCTTCCGGCGCGCCGGTGGTGAACTCGTTGTAGGTGCCGGTCTCGTCGGTCTGGTTCCAGACAGCGTAGAACTTCTCGCCATCCGGGCGTACCTGGATCTGCGACTCGAAGGCGCTCGCGGTCTCCTCCTCGTCATCGAAGGGCAGCCCGCTGGCCACGCCCTGGGCCACGGACAGCTGCACCACCGGCTCGTAGCTCGCGCCGGCATCCGTGGACCGGGTGATGAACAGGCCCAGTTCGGCCGGCGCCTCCGGCGCCCACGGCGAGACGTTGGTCTGGGTGCCCCAGGCCACGTAGAAGGTCTCCGTGTTGCGGCACTCCTCGGCCACCGTGTTGCAGAAGTCGCCGTCCGGCTGGGTGCCGACCAGGCGCGGCTCGCGCACGTTGACCTCCGTGTTGGTCTCGTTGCTCACCTGCTGCGGGCGCGACCAGCCGTTGGTGACGTTGAACTTGCGGATCCAGAAGTTGTAGTTGTCCTCGTTCAGGTAGGTGAGCAGGGCCAGGTTCTCGGTGTAGCTGTAGCCGAGCCACAGGTCATCGCCGCGCAGCAGGCCGCGATGGGCCAGCGCGTTCTCGGTGAACTGCAGCTCGGTGTCGTCGGCCAGGTTGTCGACACCCGAGCTCGCCACGTCCTTGGTGCGACTGGAGACGTTGTAACCCTGTTCGTGGTCGACCAGTGCCTGGGTTTCCTCATACACCGACGTGGCGCAGTCCGGCGAGACCGCGGGTGTCATGTTGGCCGGGGCCACACCGCCAGTGGCGTAGCGGAAGCGGATGTCCGACGGGCCACCCTGGGTGTTGATGCCTTCCTTCCAGAAGATGCCAAGCCGCATGTCTCCCGGTCCCGAATTGGGCGCCTGGGTAACGAAGCGCACGCGCCGGGCGTTCTTTTCCGGATCGCTGATGATGCAGCCAGCCGATATCTCAGGTGCGGCGTTGACCGGGAAGTTCAGGTAACGGATGAACTTGCCCTCGTCCAGGCCACCCGAGCCCTTGGTCTCTTCCCAGGCCGAGATGACGGTGTTGCCGACCGCGCCGAGGTTGGCGCGCGAGGCGCCGGCGCTGCCCTTCTCGATGCTGCCCTGGGGAACCGGGTTGCCGGCGTCGTCGAAGACGATGTCCAGGCTGCCCGGCGTGCCGGTGCCGTCGACATTGTCGGTCAGCCGCACCGGGGGGCTGAATACCCAGCCGTTCGTGGGCAGGGGTTCACTGATGGACGCATCATTGGCACCGTCGGTGTAGCTGTACCAGATATCGGTACCGCCGCTGACGTTGGCCCCCGAGGCACCGTCACCGGGACCCTCGGCCTCGCCCAGCTCGAGGCCAGTCGGGTCTTCCTGCCAGGTGACGGCCCACCAGTTGGCGGTGCCGCGGTTCACGTCCTGCTTGGCGGCGCGCTCGCCCGAGCTGAGCTGGATCGGCCCTTCCCAGGTGGTGCCGCGGTCGGTGGAGTAGTTCACCCAGGTGCAGGTGAAGGGGATGACGCGGCTGTCACGCTCGATGTAGAGGCGCGCGCGCTGATCGCCCCCCGGGCAGTAGTGGCTCACCCAGCTCACCACGGTCACGCCATTGGGGTTGATGAAGCCATTGGGTTTCTCGGCATCGCCCCAGAAGGGTTCCAGTGCGCCGTCGCCGTCCCAGTCGGCGTCGATGCTCGACAGCTCGGCATGGCCGGAGATGTTGACCGGGGGACTCCAGTGGGTGTCTTCCATGCAGCTGTTGGCGATGCTGTCGCAGGTGCGCACGAACAGGTCGCGGGCCGGGCGTTCGTACTGGCCCTTGAGGTCATAGACCAGCTTGGTGTCGTCGACGTAGTCGCCGTACACGGTCAGCAGCGTGCCGTCGCGGTGACGGAACAGCTTGCTCTTGTTGGCGCCGTTGCCCAGGGCGCCACCTGCTTCTGTGGACAGGACGATGGGATCATTGACGGCCAGCTGGGTCAGCGCATAGGCAGTGGTCGCGACCAGTGCAACGCCGACACCCAGGGCCAGGGTGCTCTTCTTGAAACGCATGTTCTTATCTCTCCGAGTGGCTGGGTCGTGTGAGTAATCCAACGCCACCACTTATAGCAGAGACCGCAGGTGGAAGAATGACATTGATCAATCGTGATCGCTTTCCTGCTGGATTTAACAAACCCGTTACAAAATGGTTCTGCCTCACTTGGTGTCAGGGGGCGGAGGGGGTAAAGTTTCATGAAGTTGTCGTCAATGTGGCGACGTGTTCACGCATCAATCTTCTGAGACAAGGCCCGGAGACCTCATGCCCCACCGACTCGGCAAGCCCAGTTACTGCACCGATCACGAGTGGATGGGGCGATCGGACTGCACGCACTGCGCGATCCGCGGCATGATGCTGTTCTCGCAGCTCCCGCCCGAGAGTTTCGACCACCTGCTTCAGCCCATTGGCAACGAGCACTATCCCCCCGGCAGTATCCTCTATCGCGAGGGGTATGCGGGGCGCGAGGTGTTTTCCATCCGCCGGGGACTGGTGAAGCTGCTCTCGCTGGGGGTGGACGGCAGCGAGCGCATCGTGCGCCTGCTCGGCAAGGGCGCCGTGGTGGGACTGGAGCTGCTCGACCAGGGCACGGCCTATCACCACACCGCCGTGGCGACCCAGGACGTGGATCTGTGCCGCATCCCGCTTGCCACCCTGGTCGACCTGGAGCTGCATCACCCGGAGCTGTGCGACCGGGTGCGCCAGCAGCTGCAGTACCAGGTCGATCGCGCGGATCACTGGATCAAGCATCTCAATACCGGCAAGGCGCGGGTGCGCATTGCCCAGCTGCTGTTGCTGCTGGCGGAGATTGGTTCGGATCGCAACGGCGACATCGAGCTGCTGCCGCGCGACGACATGGCCGCCGTGGTCGGTGTGACCAAGGAGACCGCCAGCCGCATCATCGCCGAGTTCAAGCGTCACCGGCTCATCTACAAGGTGGCGGCCAATACCCACCGGATCGAGTCGCAGAAACTGCAGGAACTGATCGCGCGCGAATCCTCCGTCGATTGAGGCGGCCGGCCATCCGGGCCGGGTTGCAGGCGCCTGCGTCAGTGTGACTTTGGCACTGACCCCTATCCCCCCGCGTATGACAATGGGCGCGTGTTCTGATCTCGGGTCCCGGGTGGGGGGTGTTTACATGCGTCTTGTTCCAGTATTTTTGCTCGCGTGGCTGTTTCTCGTCGGCTGTTCCGAACCCGAGGAAGTGCGCGAGTCCGCCCTGCTGGGTGCGGCCGAGCAGGGGGACGTGCCTCGCATCCAGTCCCTGCTGGGCGCGAACACGGACGTGAACGTACGCGACATCTGTCTCTTCACGCCGCTGATGAAGGCGGCGGCCAGTGGTAGCCAGGAGTCGGTGGAGCTGCTACTCGCCGCCGGCGCCGAGGTCAATGCTGCGGACAAGGGAGGTTACAGTGCGCTGCTGCTGGCCGCCTCGAACAACCACGCTGCCGTGGTGCGTCGCCTGCTCGAGGCCGGGGCCTTCGTCGATCAGCAGGAGGCCACCCAGGGATATACCGCGCTCATCTGGGCGGCCAGCCTTGGCCACGCGGCGGTGGTGGACGTGCTGCTGGAACACGGTGCCGATCCGGCCTTGCGCGATCTCGAAGGGCGCGACGCCCTGCAGCATGCCCGGGCCAACGGCCACGAGGGCATCGTCGCGCGTCTGTCGCCCTGACGGCGATCTGTCGGCGGGCTGTTCCGGCACATTTCCCGTCACTGCGGCGCGAAGCCTGTACCAGCCCTGACCCGGTCCGGCAGCGGAGCCTGCAAGAACCCCGTCTTCGGTACGCATCGCAGCGGGATTCCTGCGTTCGCAGGGATGACGGGTTCGAGGCCTGATCCGGTCTGGCCTCCCGGCCAGGCTGCGGGCGCGGGTTTTTTGCAACGGGCTACAGGATAACGAACCACTGTCGGATACTGATGTGCATCCAGAGGCCGGCCGTAAGACTGGTCATGCACGACCTGCCAGCGCCCGCGAGTCGCGAATCTCGACCCCGGGCGTTATGCTGGCGCGCATCCGCCATCTATCCGGAAATTGATCAATGACCATGCAACTCGTCAGTTTCAAGCTCTGCCCCTTCGTCCAGCGCTCGGTTATCACCCTGATCGAGAAGGGAGTGGATTTCGATGTCACCTATATCGACCTCGCCGAGCCGCCGGACTGGTTCCTGGCGATCTCGCCCTTTGGCAAGGTGCCGGTGCTCCAGGTGGGCGATACCGTGCTGTTCGAGTCGGCGGTGATCAACGAGTATCTCGACGAGATTCATCCACCGTCGCTGCACCCGGCCGATCCGCTACGCAAGGCGCACAATCGCGCCTGGATCGAATTTGGCTCGGCGCTCATCGTCGACCAGTACCAGATGATGATCGCCTCGGACGAGGATGCCTTCGATACGCACCACCACGCGGTGGTGAAGAAGCTCGCGCAGTTCGAGACCCTGCTCGGCGAGGGCCCGTATTTCAATGGCGCGAGCTTCAGCCTGGTGGATGCCGCGCTCGCGCCGCTGTTTCTGCGCTTTGAGGTGCTGAACGGCTGGCATGGGCTGGACGTCTACGACGGGCTCACGAAGGTGCCGGCCTGGCACCGCGCGCTGCTCGGGCGCTCCAGCACCCGGCAGTCGGTGACGACGGACTTCGACGACCTGCTGCGCGAGTACATCCGTGAACACGGCGCATACGGCGCGCAGCTGTTCGGCTGAGGTTCAGGCAGGCAGGCGCAATCTGGCGATGGTTGCGGGCCAGGCAACGCGGGACCGATGTCCGCCCGCGGCCGCCTGGTCCCGCGTTCGTTTACACTCTGACTCAGGACTGACGCGCCCGCTCGGGCGCCTGAACCGGAAGGGCTTGCATGCGCCAGAGTCTTCGTCGTCTGTTTCCCGCGCTGGCGGTGATCCTGCTGGTCGTCGCCGGCATCGCCTACCTCGCCCTGCGCGAGGAGGCCCCGGCCGCCGGCCATTCCCTCGGCGAGGTGTCGCGCGGTGACCTGGTCGCCACGGTGTCGGCCACCGGTACCCTCAACCCGCTGGTGACCGTGCTGGTGGGCAGCCAGGTCTCGGGCACCATCGAGTCGCTGTCTGCCGACTTCAATTCCCCCGTGTCACGGGGCGACGTGATCGCGCAGATCGATCCCGCGCTGTTCCGGGCGCGCGTCGCCCAGGCCGAGGCCAGCCTCAAGAGCGCCGAGGCCGCGCGCGACCGGGCCTGGGTGTCCGTGCTCGATGCGCGGCGTAACCTCGCGCGCATCGCCGAGCTGCAGGCGCGCCAGATGGTCTCCGAAAGCGAACTGGACGCCGCACGCTTTGCGGTGGATGCGGCGGTGGTCGATCACCGGGTCGCCGGCGCGGCCGTGGCGCAGGCCACCGCCGCGCTCGAGCACGAGCGCCTGAATCTCTCCAATACCACCATCCATGCCCCCATCGACGGTGTGGTGATCTCGCGCGACGTGGACGTCGGGCAGACCGTGGCCGCGAGCCTGCAGGCGCCGACGCTGTTCACCATCGCCCAGGACCTGCGCCAGATGCAGATCGAGACCGAGGTGGACGAGGCCTTCATCGGCGCCATCGCCGAAGGCCAGCCGGTGCGCTTCACCGTATTCGCCTACCCGGGGCGGAGTTTCACGGGCGAGCTGTCACAGGTGCGCCTGCAGCCCACGGTCGAGGCCGGCGTGGTGAAGTACAACTGCATCATCCATGTCGACAACCAGGATCTTGCCCTCAAGCCCGGCATGACCGCCACGGTCGCCATCCAGGTGGACGAGCGGCGGGACACGCTCAAGGTGCCCAACACCGCGTTGCGTTTCGTGCCCGAGACGCTGGACGCCGCCACGCTCAGGGCCCTGCGCGAGGAACTGCAGTCCACGCAGGGGATCGTCTGGACGCCGGGTGCGCAGGGCCTGGAGCCGCGCATCGTCGAGCTGGGCCTGGCCGGCGAGCAGGAGACCGAGATCCGCGGCGCAAACATCGAGGCCGGAATGCCGGTCGCCCTGCCGCGGCGCAACGACCAGCGCACCGGGCCGCGCGGCATCCGCCTGTTCTGATCATGGCCGCGCCGATTATCCGCATGCAGCAGGTACACAAGCGTTACGTGCTGGACGGCGTGGAGGTGCACGCGCTGCGTGGTGTGGATCTCACCGTCGAGGCCGGCGAGTTCCTGGCCATCATGGGGCCCTCGGGTTCCGGCAAGTCCACGCTGATGAACATCATCGGCTGTCTCGACCAGCCGGACTCGGGTCAGTTCTGGCTGAACGGCGCGGACGTCATGGCCATGGACGACGACGCGCTGGCGCGCATTCGCAACCGCGAGATCGGCTTCGTGTTCCAGAGCTTCAACCTGCTGGGGCGCACCAGTGCGCTGGAAAACGTGGAGACCCCGCTGATCTATGCCGGCGTGTCCCGCCACGAGCGCCATGCGCGGGCCCGCGAGTGGCTGGAACGCATGGGGCTTGCCGACCGCGCGGACCACCTGCCCAACCAGCTCTCCGGCGGGCAGCAGCAGCGCGTGGCGCTGGCCCGTGCGCTGGTGACGCGTCCGGCGCTGCTGCTGGCCGACGAACCGACCGGCAATCTCGATACCGCCACCAGCGAGGAGATCATCACCGTGCTCGAGCGTCTCAACCGGGAGGAGGGCGTGACCATCGTCATGATCACCCACGAACACGAGGTAGCCGCGCGCGCGGGCCGCCAGCTCACACTGCGCGACGGGCGCCTGGACGACTAGCCATGTACTGGGGCACGGCACTGCAACTGGCGATCCGCGCGCTGTGGCGCAACAAGACACGCGCCATGCTCACCGCGCTGGGTGTCATCATCGGTGTGGCGTCGGTGATCGCGATGGTGGCGGTGGGCACGGGTGCCCAGGCGCGCATCGCCGCGCAGCTCGAGAGCATGGGCAGCTCCAGCCTGACGGTACGCGCCGGCAGCGTCACGCGCGGCGGCGTGCGTACCGGCGTGGGCACCGTGAGCACGCTTGTCTACGAGGATGCGCTGGCGCTCGCGGACCTGCCCGGCGTGGTGGCCGTTTCGCCCAACGTGCGCACCTCGCAGCAAGTGCGTTACGGGGGCGCCAACTGGGGTACCTCGATCGAGGGCGTCACCCCCGACTGGCTCTCGGTGCGCAGCTGGACGCTGGAGGAGGGCGAGTTCCTGAGCGAGCGCCACGTCGTGGCGGCCGACCACGTCTGCGTACTCGGGCGCACGGTGGCGCGTGAGCTGTTCGGCGTGGTGAGCCCGGTCGGGCACACCATCCTGGTCAAGGGGCTGGCCTGCCGCGTGCTCGGCGTGCTGGCGCCCAAGGGCGCCAGTGCCTGGGGCACGGATCAGGACGACAGCATCGTCATGCCGCTCACCACCGTGCAGCGCAAGCTGCTCGGCATCACCTACATCCACGGCATCGAGATCGAGACCACGGGTGCACCGGCGGCCAGCCGCCTGGAGGACGAGGTGGCCCGCGTGCTGCGCCAGCGCCATCGCCTGCAGCCAGGGCAGGAGGACGACTTTCGCATCTACAATCGCGCCGAGCTGGCCGCGGCCACCAGCGAGAGCGCGCGGGTCTTCACCTGGCTGCTGGGCTCCATCGCCTCGGTCTCGCTGCTGGTTGGCGGCATCGGCATCATGAACATCATGCTGGTGTCGGTCACCGAGCGCACCCGCGAGATCGGTATCCGCATGGCGCTGGGCGCGCGTCGTCGCGACATCCTCTGGCAGTTCCTGCTCGAATCACTGGTGCTGAGCGGGGCGGGCGGCGTGATCGGGGTCCTGCTCGGGGTGGGCGGCGGCCTGCTGCTTGGCGAGGTCTCGCAGTTCTCCATCCGCATCACGCCCTGGTCGGTGGCACTCGCCTTTGCCTTTGCCGTCCTGGTTGGCGTGTTCTTTGGCATGCACCCCGCGCGCAAGGCCGCGCGACTTCGCCCCATCGAGGCGCTACGCTACGAATAACGGGTGCGAGGGCCGTTGCGGCCAGCGCGACTCGTCCTGTTCATCACCTGCGGGGGAGGGAGCGCATGACCTCGGGACAACGAAAGCACGACATGGGTGCCGGCGGGGAGTGCATCTGCCCCAAGTGCGAGGCACGTACCCCGCATCGCCAGGGGGTGCCCTGCCAGGACGAGCGCTGCCCCGCGTGCGGAGCCCGGATGCTACGGGTCGGCTCCGAACACCACGCGTTGTGGCTGAAGAAGCACAAGGTCTGATCACGCCGACGCGGTATCGTGCCCGGCGTCGCGCTGTCTCGCCGGGCGCACGTGGGCTGCCCGCAACATTCGCAGGATGCGGCAGACCGGACACCTGTCTCAGGTCATCTCGGCGCCGTGTCGTTCCAGCCTGTGGTTTTCCCGCAGGGAGACAGAAGGAGACAGTCCATGTTGAATATCAATCCCGAAACGGTTTGCTTCCTCATCGCCAAGGCGCGCGAGTTCCACGCCAAGGAGGAGGTGGTCATCCCCGAGGTGCCCACCAGTCCGGCCGAGGACTGGGCGCGCCAGGTGCTGGCAGATCATGTCGACGACGCCTGCCTCGCGGAGTTCGCCGCTACCATCGACGACCTCGAGCCCGACCAGCAGCACGAGGTGGTCGCTCTCATGTGGGTGGGGCGCGACGACTTCGGCCCCACCGAGTGGCTGGGCGCGGTCGCCGAGGCCGCCGAGCAGGCGACGCCGGAAACGGCGCGTTATCTCATCGCACACCCGCTGCTGGCCGACTACCTCGAGGAAGGCCTGGCGGCGCTCGGCTATCGCTGCGAGGAATAGGAGGCCGGGCGTTCGCCCGGCCTCGCGCACGCGGGCCTAACCCTGGTCGTGCAGCTCGCAGGGCTTGCGGTATTCCGCCGGAACATTCTCCGGGCACTTGCCGCACTGCTCGTTACCCGGCACGGCGAAATCGATCTTGCGCGGGTAGGGCAGGTCGAGCCCGTCCATGATGGCGACGAACTCGGCCTCACTCTTGTCGCCGCCGAGGCGCGGGTTGCGCTTCTTTTCCTGCGCGATGGTGGAGATGTAGCGCCCCTCGTAGTCGTGGCCGGGATAGACGATGGTGTCGTCCGGCAGGCTGAACAGCTTGTCGTGCACGCTGTGATACAGCGTGTGCGCATCGCCGGACTGGAAATCGGTACGCCCGCAGGCCTCGATCAGCAGCGCATCGCCGGTAAAGAGCAACGTGTGCGCGTCGGTATCGACGCGGTAGCAGTGATGATGCGAGGTGTGGCCGGGCGTGAACAGCGGGTGCAGCGTGATGGAACCCACCGTCAGCGGTTCGCCTTCCTTCAGGCCGACATCGGCGCACGCCGGCATCTCCACCGCCGGATAGGCGACCTTGCAGCCGGTGCGGCTACGCAGCACGCTCGCGCCGGTGAGGTGGTCGGCATGGTGATGGGTGTCTACTGTCCAGGCGAGCGTCAGGTCGAGTTCCTCGAGTACCTTCAGATCGCGTTCGACCGTGTCCAGGGCCGGGTCGATCAGCACGGCCTGCCGCGTTTTCGGGCAGCCGAGCAGGTAGGTGTAGGTGCTGGAATCGGGTTCGTACAACTGGCGAAAGATCATGTTCGTGTCCTCGGGCTATGGGCTCGTTCGGAACCGGCTCGCGTGGCTCGAAAGTGCGGGCGATGCGTCTCCGGTTTCCTGGCAGATTAGGCCTGCCCGAAGTCTGCTGTATGTGACGTTCTCACTCAAATTTCTGCATGAAAAGCGAGGTTGTTGGCCTTCACGTAATGCCCCTCGCGCCATGCGGTTCGCCGGCCTCGGTTGTGAAACGCATACAGGTTCATGCTGCCGGGGATGGCCTCCAGTGCTGGCGCGGGTAGGGGCATCGTCATGCAGGCGATGGTAAGCACGTGATGGTCGGCCTGAGCTGTCACGGTGCGCAGGACACGGGCGACGCGTCTGCCGTCGCCGGCATCGACAGCCACGACCGCCTGCAGCATCCGCGTCAGGCCGACGGCCGGGTCTTCATCGAATAGGCCGGCGCCGCACGCATGCCCGTGTCCTATTCGCCGTAATCAAGCTCCGGCGAAAGCCGGGCGAGCTTGGACTTGACCTTCGCCGAACAGCTCGCGTACTCGCCCTGGTTGAGCGAGGCCATCGCCTGCTCGGTGTTGCCGGCGTTGGCCAGCTCGATGATGCGGGCCGCGTTCCGGTGAAATTGCGCGTGGGTTTCCCGCAGCTCGTCGAAACCCGGGTGGGATGCATAGGCCGTCCCGCCGCTGCCATGGATCCACTTGCCCAGCACGCACTGGTCGTCGCGCCCCACGATCTCGGGGCTCAGTTCCTCCGTGCCGTTGCCGGCGATGTGGGCCTCGAGACGCACTTTCCAGCGTACATGGGCCTCGATGGCCGCCATGAAGTCAAAGTCCTCACCCTTTTTCGCCATGTGTTCACCTCTCGCAACATGAAGTTGCCTGTCAGAGTGCGCTTGCCGTCGGTGGCCCGTGTCGTCGTGAACGTCTGTACCCCGGCCGGCGGAGTCCCGGGCGGCATAGGCCCGGGTGTTCATGGGTTAAGCTAGTGCTTGCATCGTGGCGCGTCGATGGCGGTCGGGCGCCTGCTTGATCTGGGTCAGGGATTGTCGAGGACTCTGCCCGGGAGGGGCGCGCAGTTGCGTAGTCCGGGTCTGGTGTCCTGTCACACGTCTAAATGATGCCTTCCAGAAACGTCGAGGCCAACGCTGACAGGCGACACGCCGCCCCGGGTTTCGCTTCGTTCCATCTACAGGCTGCCACCGCCGACTTGCGCCGGTGTTGCTCCAGGTCATTTCCGGGGGTCGAGTTGCCCTGTTATGCTTTCCAAACTCACCATCGGGCGAGATGGGGCGTTTTCAGGAACCGAGCACTTGCAGTACCGAAATCCTTTCAGGCACTGGCCGGCGTTTGGCGCCGGGATACGCGCGGCCTGGCGCGCGGGCTATGGTGCGGCCGAGTTCCGGCGGGATGTCCTGGCCGGCGTGACGGTGGGTATCGTGGCCCTGCCCCTTTCCATGGCGCTGGCGATCGCCATTGGCGTGCCGCCGCAGCATGGGCTGTACACCGCGATCATCGCCGGTATCGTCACCGCACTGGCCGGCGGCTCGCGTTACAACATCAGCGGGCCGACGGCGGCCTTTGTCGCCATCCTGTTCCCGATCGTGCAGCAGTACGGGGTCGGCGGCTTGATGGTGGCCACGCTGATGGCCGGTGTGATCCTCGTCGCGCTGGGGGTGACGCGCATGGGCGCGCTGATTCGCTACGTGCCACACCCCGTGATCATCGGCTTCACCGCGGGCATTGCCGTGGTCATCGCCACCCTGCAGGTGCCGGGCTTTCTCGGCCTGCGCCTTTCGGGGTCGAGCGAGCACTTTATCGACAACATCGGGTTGATCGTCGAGGCCCTGCCTTCCTTGCAGGTGGCCGAGCTCGGCATCGGCGCCTTCACGCTGGCGGTGCTGCTGGCCTGGCCACGCCTGTCTGCACGCCTTCGCCTGCCGTTGCCGGGGCCTCTGGTGGCGCTGGTGCTTGCGGCGCTGGCGGGGTGGCTCGTCAACCAGTTCATCGATGCACACACGGTCAGCACCATTGCCTCGAGCTTCAGCTGGGTGGTGGGAGAACGCCAGGGGGCGGGTATCCCCCCGGTACCGCCTGCGCTGGTGCTGCCCTGGCAACTGCCCGGGCCGGGCGGCGAGCCGCTGGTCATCAGTTTTACACTGATTCGTGAGTTGCTGGCGCCCGCCATTGCCATCGCCGTGCTCGGCGCCATCGAGTCGCTGCTCTGTGCCAGCGTGGCTGACGGCGTTACCCAGACCCGCCACGACCCCAACAGCGAACTGGTGGGGCAGGGGCTTGGTAACCTGATCGCGCCGCTGTTCGGCGGCATCACCGCCACGGCCGCGATCGCTCGTACCGCCACCAGCATTCGCAGTGGCGCTGTCTCGCCGCTGGCGGCCGTGTTCCATTCACTCACCATACTGGTGGCGGTGGTGAGCCTGGCGGGCGTGTTGGGGATGGTGCCGATGGCCGCACTCGCTGCCTTGTTGTTCATCGTCGCCTGGAACATGAGCGAGGCCCGCCACTTCGTGCGTACCCTGCGCTCTGCGCCCGGCGGTGATGTGGCGGTCCTGCTCACGAGCTTCGGACTCACCGTGCTGTTCGACATGGTGGTCGCCGTGGCGGTCGGCATCGGTCTGGCGGCCGGGCTCTTCATCCGGCGCATGGCCCAGGTCACGGGGGCGCGGCGCATCGAGCAGCGCGAGCTGCGTCGTCCCGAGGACCTGCCACCCGCGGTGGCGGTGTTCGACATGAACGGCCCACTGTTCTTCGGGGCTGCAGAAAAGGCCGTGGATGTGCTGCACGTCGTCGACAGCAGCGTGAAGGTCATCATCGTCGACATGCAGGACGTCACCAGCCTCGATGCCACGGGCCTGGTCGCGATCGAGACCATGCTGGCACAGATGCGCCGTCGCGGAATCGGCCTGATCTTCGTCGGCCTGCAGCCGCGGATCATCGCCAAGCTCCGTCGCGCCGGCGTGCGCACCACGCGCGGTGGATTCGCCTATGCACGTGAGCTCGACGGCGCGCTGAAGATGGCTCGGCGGTGGGCGGGGTGAGTTTCAAGTCGCAAGTCGCAAGTCGCAAGTCGCAAGTCGCAAGTCGCAAGTCGCAAGTCGCAAGTCGCAAGTCGCAAGTCGCAAGTTATAAGTCGCAAGTTATAAGTCGCAGGTCAAAACACGGGGCGGGCTGGGCCCGCCCCGTTCACATTTCACACTTCTCACTTCTCACGCTTCCCCCTACCACGTCAGCACCTTGCCGGCGGCGCCCAGCGAGGGCAGGGCCTGGCTGGGAGTGAGCAGCGGCAGGTCCATGGCGAGGTCGTCCTCGCTCATGCCGTTGAGTTCGAGCGACTGGCGGCAACCGATGACTTGCACGCCGTTGTCTGTGGCGAGCTTCATGAACTCGGCGACGCTCTTGCCGCCTTCCATGGGGTGGATCTTTTCCGCCACGCCTCGTTTCAACAGCTCGGTGGCGGGACCCGTGAGGTAGAGGATCACGTTCTGCTCGGCCGCCGCCGCGGTGGCGGTGAGGAAAAAGGCCGAGGGCAGGCGCTTCGGGTTCTCGGGGCCGGTGATGAGGATGACGACGAGGTCGGCGGGTTGCTGTTCGTTCATGGTCTGCTCCTTTTATGTCGGGTGGGGTGCGCGAAGTGCGGACTACGCGCCCGCAAGGGTCGGGTAGTCCGTGTAGCCCTTTTCACCGGGCGTGTAGAAGGTGTCGTAGTCGGGCGGGTTGAGCGCCGCTCCCTGCTGCCAGCGTGCGGGCAGGTCGGGGTTGGCGAGGAAGTCGCGGCCGACGGCGACCAGATCGCCCTTGCCGGCGTCGAGGTCTGCCTGGGCGCGTGCCGGGTCGTAGCCACCGGAGAGGATCACGGCGCCCCCGAAGCGTTCGCGCATGGTCTGCTTGATGTGTTCCGGTACCTCCGGCGCGCCCATGGCCGAGTGATCGACGATGTGCAGGTAGAGAAGACCCAGCTGGCCCAGGCGCTCGGCCAGCCAGGCGTAGTCGTCGTCCATCGCCTCGTAGGGCGGCATGTCGTTGAACACGCCGTAGGGCGAAAGGCGGATGCCCACCCGCTCGTGCCCGATCGCGGCAATGGTGGCGGCGGCCACTTCCAGCACGAAGCGCGCTCGATTTTCGACGGGGCCGCCGTAGTCGTCGTCGCGCCGATTGGAGGTCGGGCGGATGAACTGTTCGAGCAGGTAGCCGTTGGCGGCGTGCAGTTCGATACCGTCGAAGCCCGCGGCCAGGGCATTCTTCGCCGCCTGTACGAATTCCTCGCGGGTGCTATCCAGATCCTTCGGGCTCATGGCCTCCGGCGTCGGGTGCGGCTTTGGGCCCTCGGCGTCGGTGTACATCTCGCCGCCGGCGGCGATGGCCGAGGGGGCAAGCAAGCGTGCGCCCGCGGGCAGGTTGAGCGGATGACCAATGCGGCCCGTGTGCATGAGCTGGGCGAAGATCTTCGCACCGCCGGCATGCGCCGCGGCGGTGACCTTCTTCCAGCCCTCGACCTGTGCCGGTGAGAACAGGCCGGGGCTG
>OMKS01000398.1_pt1 | contig 40655 bp, 51 predicted proteins | sample 1674721 | NCBI WGS metagenome assembly OMKS01 (sample SAMN06264996, study PRJEB25208) | sediment metagenome | isolation source: hot spring sediment | place: USA: California | collected 2014-09-02 | reverse complement strand
GCTTTCCGTAATTTTACAGTCTAATAGTTTGTCCCAATTCACTTTAAAGTTATTTATGTCTGTCGTTCTGAGAAATTTGAAACCCTTGGCATTTTCAGTGGATTTTGCAGTAACACCATAAAACATATCTTTAGAAAGGTTACTTAGGTTCTTGACTTCCCACCCCTCAGGCACCTCAAACCCCAGTTCTTCACTGAATTTCATTAAATATACCTCCTCTTATGAAATCAAAAAGATTTTTTGAATTTGTTATTCTTACTTCTTTATCTTTTGCAACTTTTGTTAGTGGTCCATCATCAGTAACAAGAATAATATTGTTTAATATTGCAGTTTCAGCAATCAGCGCATCCCTAATATTTTTTTCCATATTTCGCCTATTAATAACTTCATTCAAAACTTCTCCATCTCCTAGTTTAGCATAACCTAATCTAGATTCTCCGACAATAAAAGACTCCGTTGGTAAAACAATTGGTTTTATCTTAGCTAAAAGTAAAGTTGCTTTCTTTCTTTCTTCTACATCATCCCACTCATTCAACTCATCGTTTTGGATATGTGTTATATAAAACTCAGCAAGTTCTTTGTCTAAGAAGTCTTCGAGAAGGACTACTGTTAAACCAAGCTTATGAAGGTTATTAATAGCACAAGTATCCAACATGAATTTATTTTTTTGTTTCTTAGTTATATTCCTCGTTTGTAGCCAAACTTGTTCTCCCTTGTCCATTAAAGAAAATATGCCCGCAAATCTAATCAACCCTTCATCGATCATCGCCTTTAACAATCCATTGGTGTATCCTTGCTTAGTTAAAGACACAAAATCAGGAGACATTCTGTTATTTCTCATCTCTTGTATTTTGTGTATGATCTCTATTTTTTTAGCATCCATTTTACTTCACCACCAAAATCAAATATTTTTAAATCGCCTTCAGGCACCTCAAACCCCAGCTCTTCATTGAATTTCATAATTTAATTCCTCCCGTAATTTGATGTTCAAAAATTTCGAAAACATCTCTCTCTGAAAATTCTGCAGCACAGCAAATGTGACTACAAGGTAAAGCCTTGCTTTTAACAATTTTTTCAGCTTTGTTTTCCCAATTTTTACGCCAATAATAACAATTACAAGTTGGCAAATCGTCAAATGAAACTAAATATTTTCTACCGCTTTCTGTAATAACTGAAAAACCTCCGTTCACCTTTTCGCAAGAATGTTTTTGACTTTCAGTAATCATGCAATTAACACGTTTAACTCGCTCATTATATTTTTCCAATTGATCTTTTCGGTATTTTCGAAGTTGTTTTTTTGCCGATTGATCTACTTTTCTATTTAGTTTACTTCTAACAAGTCCAAACTTTATGTTTTTTTGTGAATTTTTCAATTCCTTATTAATTTTTGAGCAAACTTCGCGCGTTGTTTGTGGTTTAAAAAATCCCGAAACCAATGAAACTGCATATTGGTTGTCATTAAGAATTAAAACGTTATTGAAGTTCAAATTCCTTAATCGCATCAAAGAATAATATATGGATTTTAACTCGGCTCTTGTGGAGCCTTTCTCCCTAAAACTTTTTTCAGTTGATTTATACGCCTTATTCTTTGTTTCAATGGAGATCGAACAAGTTCCAAGTCCTCCTTTGTAACTTGCATCACATCTAATGATCGCATAACCTCTTTCTTTAAAGTCTTCAATCCTTCCAAAATCTTCTCCAATAATATAATATCCCAAAGATCCTTCCCAATCAATCATTTAGATTCCCACCTCCTCCAAAAACCCCTCTATCTTCTTCTCAAGTTGTGAAAGCTCTTTTTCCTTCTTGGCCAATTCACTCCATTCTTGTCGGATATTTATTTCTTCACGAACTGTTTTCGGAAAGGCGTACAAAGTTACATTGAAATTGTATTCTTTTTGCTTAAGAGTTTCATAATCAACTATTTTTGAAAACCCTTCTTCTTCTTTGAAGTCATTGTAAGTCTGAACTATCTTCTTTATGTTTTGCTCAGAAAGTGCATTTAGTTTTCGAACCTCTGGGTGTTTTTCAAAATCTAAACTGGCGTTTATGAAAAGCACCTTTTTATGTCTTTTTAGCTCTTTTTCCTTGTTGAAAATCAAAATGGCTCCGGGGGCTCCTGTATTGTAAAATAGTTTTTCAGGTAATAAAATAATTGCTTCTAAAAGATCATAGTTTTCAATTAGATTTTTTCTTATATTCTGCTCTTTACCGCCCCGAAACAAAGCCCCGTTGTCTAAAATTATGGCGGCCTTCTTACGCAAATTATGTAGCATTAATTGAATCCATAACCAATCTGCACTTTGTTTATTAGTGAAACCTAAATTGTAAATGTCCTTCAAACCTTCAACATTCACTTTTCTTTCATCATACCCGTCCAAGTTCCAAGGTGGGTTACTAATTATGAAATCAGTTTTCTTGAATTTAGGTCCAGTTAAACTATCACCTAAGTGAATAACATAATTTTCAATTCCGTGCATCAACAAGTTGATTTTAGAAAGGGGTGTATTAATGTCGTTGAATTCCTGGCCTTCAAGTTTCAGGGTTTTGCCGTCCTTGTATTTTTTACTCACATATTTATGAGCTTCGATTAACATTGAACCAGAACCGGAAGCAGGGTCCAGAATATCAGAGTCAGGGCGGATATCAAGTATCTCAATCATCATTTGGATAACTTCACGTGGCGTGAATATTTCTCCTGCTTTTGCAATTGATTGTGCAAAATATGAAAGTATCCATTCATAAGCACTTCCAAGAACATCATAATCGGCGTCTTCAACATTTATTTTACTGAAGAGATTAATCAAATCCATAAAAGTATGTACATTATCAGGGTGATTCACAAAACTTGTAAGACCGAGTTTACTAACTAAAAGTTTTATATCTGCGAGCTTCGGATTCATTTCAGAAATTTGATTTAGGCTCGTGATGAAGTTCTGCATGAGATTTATTTTATCTTTAGTGGCTTCATCCCAATTATGGAGTTTTTCTGTATTTTCATCATAAAGGTAGTACTTGCTAATATTGGCGAGATGATAAGCGGCTTTCCAGTCTTGGGTTTCTTGATAGAATTTTCTGACTTCGGCCATCCATCTATCACTTAACGCCTTATAGAATAAAAGCACTAAAAGAACACGATAATCAACTCTTCCGCGTATTAAATCTGCACCAGTTTTCAAAATACGGATGATTTGGTCTTTAGTGGTTCCTTTGCTCACTTCAATGCAGTTTGTAATGCGGTTTATTTTGTATAATTTGGTGTTTTTAGCACCAACTTTGACTACGGTTACCAATCTTTCTTTTGAAAGGGTGCTCAAAAACTCACTAATATTATCAAGGCGAAGATTAGAATCTTTACCTAAAAAAAGTTCAATATCTTTACTTCCGAATGTTTTTCCTTCAAATTCAGATAAAATTGCATAATATCTATCTAAAATCCATTTTTCAAGGGGGCCCGTTCCCTCATATACTGACATCGAGAGTCATAGTCATTGAGTATTTATATAGTTATAGGTTAAGGTTAGTTAGGATATAACTAAAACTATGAATCCGGAAAATCCTTAATCAACGGGCCAAAAACCCTATGAAAACTCTCCGTTTTTTCCTTGAACCACTCAAACCCTTCTATCCAAGTGTCTTTAAGTTTGATGTCCAATTTTTTCGAGATTTTTACGCTACTCGCTTTTCTATTGGGAAGTCGAAGCCACTTTAATTTTTCACCAAGTTCAGATTCAATTTTGTTTTGGTGAGTTTCCAAAAAATCAAAAAGTTCTTTATTGTTTGAAATGTAAAGTTCGCATCCAATTTCCTTTTTGATTGTATTGACTGTAAGACCAATATGTGCCTCAGAACTTCCCAAACTCAAATCATACCAATGTTGAGGTCGGGGTGTTCGAAGACTTAAGAAAGTTTTATTATCCGTCATATATTCTCGAAAACCTTCCCAAAAAGTCTTTTGTAAAAGCTTCAATTCACTCACGTCTCCTTTGGTTTTACTCTTAAGATCCTTTGACCAATTATCAGGAGACGCCACTAATCTCAAACGGGGGGCAACAGGAGAATTTCCGATTTGTAGAACCTCCATCTTCACAAGAAAGAAATTTGTGTTTTCATCACTATGTTCATTGAGCCATTCAATTGCACTTCTATGTTCGTCACGAACATCTTCAGATATCCAAATTACAATGGATGCCATTTTACCTGAAGCATAAGTTAAAAGTTTCCCCAAATGGTCGTGATCTGTTCGGCCAAACTGATTTTCAATAACAATAATTCGGTCGGTTCCTTCTTCTTTACCAACGATGTCTGCAAAAAAATCCCCAACAGAAAGATCACCTTCATCTGAAACAATATCGATACCTATTTCATCACTCAATAACTGGATGTTTTCTTTTTTTATGAGCCATTTTGTAAAATCTGTTTCAAAAGGCCAAACCTTTCGAATATCAACAGTATTAAGACGCCCTATAGGTAATACCACAAAAATTAATTCATTGAAGGTTTAAACACTTTACGAAACCCACAAACCCAAAAAAAATAATCTTTTAATAAAATTCACAACCCCTCTGTATCATCTCTCCCACTCCGTATATTTCCTATTCGAACCTTTGGCCATTTCAACAGGGTACCTTTTCTCATTCTCGACCATCTTTCGAGCGAAGGCATCAGAAAGGTCAATATTGTATTTCTGAGCTAGTCTCAGCAAGAAGTATAGAACATCTGCCATCTCCTTAACGATTTCCTCGCGGTGTTCGTCCTTTTCAAAGAGGGTGTGGCATTCGTCCTCTGATTTGAATCTGAAGTTCTCCAACAACTCGGAGGCCTCTGTAATAATACCGATTGCTAGGTTTTTTGCATTATGATACTGGTCCCAGTCGCGGTCCTCGCAGAAGGCCTGGACGGTCTGCTTGAGCTGGGAGAGGGTGGTTGAGGAGTCCATGGAAACCCGGGACGCGGGGCCTTAAACCTTTTGCGGGAGCGGGAGTTCCAGAACATCTTTTAGGTCATGTATCACGACGTCCGGCTTGCAGGTTTTCCCTGGGGCTTCGTGGACGCGGGCCCCCACCCAGTCAAAGAACACCGTCTTCATGCCGACACGGGCGGCGCCCCACAGGTCCTCGTAGATTTTGTCGCTTACGAACCAGGAGGCTGCGGGGTCGGCGTTGAGCTCACGGAGGCAGGTCAGGTAGATGGACGGGTCCGGCTTCCGGGCCCCCTGCTGGAAGGAGAAAACCGTGCTGTCAAAGAGGGGAAGGAGCCTGAGGTGGGCGATGGTCCCGGGGGTCCAGGGGGCAGTGTTGCTCACCAGGCCAAGCTTTATCCCGCGGGAACGGAGAGTCGTCAGGGTTTCAAGGCATCCGGGGACGAGGCGCAGGACCTGCTACTCCAGCTTAATGAAGCGGGCGGCCAGTCCGGGAAGGTCGCCGGTGACACCCATGGCCTGGAGCAGGTCGGCCACGGCAGGGAACTCCCCCGTGGTAATGGGCACCTTCAGCTGGCGGAGATGGGCCTCGGCCTCCGGGGGGCTGGTGCCCGTGGCTTCGGCCAGGAAGTTGTACATGGGCTCCCGGGACTGGCGGAAGACCAGAGTGTCGTGGAGGTCGAACACTACAGCGGCAGGGGCCATGAAGCCCTGAGGAAAGGGGCCTTAAACCTTTTGCAATGCCTTATTTAACCCGTCCGGGGCAGGTTACACATGAACCCCTTCCTCAAAGGCCTCCTCTGGGGGTTTGCGGGCCTCGTGGTCTGGCTCAACTCAAGCGTTCTGGTGGCGGCCAGCCTGCCGTTTGGGTGGTTGATGTACCTGTCCTTCTTCGTCATGACGGGGGCGCCCGTCTGGTTCTGGGTGGTGGGGCCGGTGGTGGGGTTTTTACGCCGGCGAGGGGGGAAAGGTCCAGATAACAGTTATGAAAAACCTCCACGCGGGCCTGCCCGCGTTCATTCAAAAACCTGATACCGGTCCAGCCTGATGACTTCCGACTCCAGCCCTTTCCGCTCCAGAAGTTCCTGGATGCTGTGGGTATGATACCGCCCGGTCACTACGACCACGGGGCCTTCGGCTCCGGTGTATATGTCCCAGACCTTGCCGGCCATGTGGCTGTCCTGTTTTTTCAGGGCGGCCTGTTGCTCCGGTGTAACATGAAGGGGACCTGAAAGGTCAATATCATAGTGTCGCTGGATATAGGTATCCCAGTATTGCCGAGGGTTGCCGGTGGCGGCGGCCAGGGCCAGGCCAACCATGCTGGCACGAACCATCCGGTTCCGGGGGGTGACCGGCTTGGGGGCCCTGGAGGGCAGGTCAATGGCATGAAGCTGACAGCCGGTAAGGTCGGAGTAAGCCTTGGCAGTCCGGGCTTCAAACAGCACGGCCCCGGCCAGCTCCCGGGTGAAATCACGGAAGGTATCGGACTTCATGTCCCCTATGCAATACGACATAACCTGGTCGTAAATGTCATCACCCGAAATCGTGTTTATATCAGCAAAGCTGTGATTTTCGGCCAGTTCAACGGCGATGTAGGCGGGCTTCAGGCCTTCAAAAACCTTCATGAGCCTTGTGGGGCCGTCAACATCCAGATGAACGGTGCCCACCAGATACAGCTGTTTTTCCAATGGAGGCTGACACGTTTGGGGGTTAAATAGGTTGACAGCAAGTAATACAATCGGCCGGAGGTCATTCGTTATCTGAGCGACAACCTGCAAAGGGGGCCTCTGCTTAAACTTTGGCAGGAACCGGATAGGGGTAGAAATTGGCGTAAGGTTGTTGTTCATTATATTATTCAATAAGGGTTTTAATTAGGTTTAGCATAATATAGTAAAATATATAAGTTTGGTGCGGGGTGTGAGGGCATGGAGCGTGAAAAGCTACTGGAAGCCAATTTCCGGGAATTCCACTCGGACGCCATCAGGGCCATGGCAGAGGGCCACTTCACATCAGCCTACGTGCTGTGGTTCAAGGCCCTGGTCGCCCTAACGGATTTGAAAGTTTTCAGGCAGAAGGGGGTCATCCCCAGAAACCACATCCATCGATTTGAGATGCTGACCTTCATAGACCCGGAGCTGAAACACGCCCTGTCAGATTTTTTCAGGGAGTATACTGAAGCGTATTCATCACAAATGACCCAACGGAAATGTGAGGAGGTGAAAGCGGTTGCCGAAAAACTTGCCCGCGAACTGGGAGTCCTTTAGGAAGGTGCTCGGGGAGCCGGGAGTGGTGGATGTGATTGTGTTCGGGTCGTCCGTCAGGGGTAAGGACAAACCGGGGGACCTGGATGTGTGTGTGGTGTGGCAGGGGAAGGCGGGCCGGACGCCCGGAGCCATTGACCTTTCATATGAGGAATTGTTCTCACCTGCTTTCCTGGCAAGGGAGGACATACTGGCGGATGGTTTCAGTTTGAGGTTGGGCAAAACCCTGAGTGAGGCTTTCGGCTACCAGACTTTTCACTCCTTCAGCTATTCACTTGGAAAGATGGATTATAACACCCGGGCCAGATTCCACGCGGCTATGAGAAAAACTGTGAATGAATTGGGGATGCTGAAACTGAAAGCCCTGGTGCTGGTGCCGGTGGAGAAGGTTGAGAGGTTTAGGGAGTTCTTGACATATTGGAAGATAGATTTCAGGGAAAGCAGGGTGCTCTTCCCGGGACAGGAATACAAATTCCTAGTAAAATGAAGGCATCACCGGCCATGAACGGTCAGGTAGCCGTTCGGCGGGACCTTAACGCAGATTACGCCAGGAACCCCATCCCTAACCCTTTTAAGGCTGGAAGGTGTAATATAAGTATAAAGAGGTGATGCCTGTGCTTTTCAGGCAATTTTCGGAGTATCAGGAACATCGGCTCCGTTTTTCCGCCCTGAACAGGGTGGTATGGGGCCGGGTGATGCTCCCCCGTCCAATATATAAACTCTGACTCGCCTTACTGGATGGAACCTGTCCGGGTATATGACGGCGTATTTACTCTGTCCTTTCTACCCAGTCAAATTTACAGGGAAAACCCCCTGCAGTGCTTTGTTGAAAGCCTCCGCTTTGATTCCCCCGGAGCTTCTCAGGACCTGCTTGACTTTCTGCCCGAAGGGTGGGACGCCTACCATCTGGACATAGAGGACGAGGTCTTGATGGCGGACCCTGACAAAAAACACATTTATTTCGGAAAACTTCGGAGGACCAGTGACCTGATAGATGTCCTGCATGAAATCGGGCATGCTCATCACAGAGCCTATGCCGGGAAAACCAACTCCGTCAGTCGTTACACCCGGTTCAAATCCATCTCCCAGGTGGTCAGCACCATGGAGAATGAATATGATGCATGGAGCTTCGCCCTAAAGACTGCCCGTCGGATAAAAATCCCGGAAGGCGTCATCACCAACCACTACACAGAAATCGAGAGGTGTCTCAAGTCTTACCTTGATTTTCTGGAAGGCAAACTTTTCGGAAACAAATACAAGGAAATCAGTGAAGCGACAGGGGTCCCTGAAGCGTTGATCAGGCAAGTGGTTCTGAACAGGTACGATGAATGGTGTGCTGAAAATCTGGTCTGACTACATGAGACGGAACTTTTTTGTGGGCCTCTTCGGGGGTTCTGAAAGCCAATTTAAGACTGGGGCGAAATGGCCAAAATTGGAGGGGGGGTAGGGATACAATAAGGATTATGTGCAGGCCGAATTTCAGGCTGGGGCAACATAAGCTGGTGGAAATACCAGATAAATGGTATAAGTAATACCAAAAAGTTGGTAAGGTATATAAGGCACGGGCATGTAAATACCAGTAATATGGTATCGGTTACTGAAAGCCTGCTACGGGAGGGCCTGGTTGCCAGGCTGAATGACCTGGAGCTGGACCGGTTTCTCAGGGTTTATGAACAGGGTTATATGGAAAATCTGAAATGTATGGATTTTGTGCTGGACCCCTTCCCGAGGTGGAGTGTCGTGGTGGGCTACTTCGCCATGCATGACATCAGCAAACTGCTGATCGCCAAAAAGCAGATGCTGAAAGTGAAGGGCGAAAAAGCACACAAGGTTGCCATTGAACTGTTGAAGGAACTGGTAAAAGACAAGACTATGGCGAAAATGCTGGAGGAAGGTTATGAAAAATTCCGGAGCCTTGCCGATGAGCTGGACGAGGGACGGCGCAACAGGATCAGGGCACAATACTACAAGGGGACCCCCGTCCTAGAGGAACAATGGAAGAAAGAGGCCAGGTTTTTTGCGGGGGAAGTCAGGAAGTTTGTGAAAAAAGTGGAGGAGTTGTTGGGGTGATGTGAATGATGGGACTGATATTTGACAAGGAAGTTTTCAAGATTTTGGTGGTATTTTCACTTGAACCCGGGAGGAAATTCACAAGGAAGGAATTAAAGTTAAACACCAGCGCGAATAATGTGCCACTGGATGTGGCTCTTGCCAAGCTGACAGCCTCTCAGATACTCATTAAAGAATACCGGAAATACAGGTTGAATACTGAGATGAATATTATGAAGCTCGTGGAAGTTGTGAAAAAGGAACATGAAAAGCTGAAGCTCATCCCCCTGAATGTCTATTTTTCGGTGATGGAAGTAACATCAAAACTTGCCAGGCAGAACTGTAACATTCACTTATTCGGGTCGTACTCAAAACTGAACTTTAATGTGGATTCCGATGTAGACCTCGCAGTGGTGTCAGACCAAAAGCTGGACTTCAGTTTCGTGAATGCCATAGAGAAAAAATATGGCAAGCAAATTCAAATTCATGAACTCGGGCCGGAGATTTACAAAAAGCGGAATGACCTCTTCGTGAGGGACGTGCTTGACGGCACCAGAGTCCTTGGGAACCTCAAGTTATGAGGTTGAACGGGCGGGTAAGCTTTACGAAAACAGTTCCCACAATTCCGCAGGCAGAAAACTCCTGAAATTGGGGCCGATACTTTCAATAATCTTATCGCGTCCGACCCATTTGAGTTCCTCCAGGTCGCCGGAAGCCTTAGGCTCCCCGTCAAGAGAGGCATAATACCACAACAGAATTCCAACGCCTCTTTCCCCCCGGAAAACCACGCGGTTGGTATTCACCGCCAATAAGCCTTTGATTTTTATTTCAGCCCCGAGCTCCTCCTTCATTTCCCTCATCAGACCTTGTTCAGGAGTCTCACCCGGCTCAAGTTTACCCCCAGGCAGAGTCCATTCCCCCCCAATATTGGCGGGATGATTGTCGTTGGGAAGCTTTTTGCCCAGCAAAAATTTGCCGTTCTTTTCAGCAACCGCAAAAACGTTGAAGTATGCCCGTTTGTACACCTAAAAACAGGTTTGGGAATATTAAAAATCTTTTTAATCGTGGTTCCGAAATTGAAGCTTGGAACCATCGTTCACATAAATGCTTGAACTTGCCAAAAAAAATAAAGTGGACGTGGTGTGTTCAAACATTGAACATTTACCTTTTAAGGAAGCTTCATTTGACTTGATTTATTCACTAGCGACTTTTTGTTATGTCGAGAATCTGGATTCAGTTCTTAATGAGGCCTTCCGCACTCTGAAACCGGGGAAAAAAATAATCTGGTTCTATATGGATCCAGAACATTCTTACACCAAAAAATACCAAAGGTGGGATCACCTGCCCACTTTCTTTTTTGATGTTGCCGTTATCTTAAAAAAAGCGGAAGACGCCGGTTTTTCAGAAAATATAGTATACAAAGAGAGCTGTATTGTGGCGTATTCAATGACAAAACCTTCAAAAGTCCTGGAGACCCAGGAACTCTAAAGCCCCAGGGACTTCATCAGCCCGAACACCACGAAGGCGGGCCATACTATGGCTTTCAGGACGCCCATCCAGAAGCCGGTGGCTGTGGACAGGTAGTAAATCAGGGCCCCGAGGAAGCCGATGCCGTAGAAGCCCCCGCAGTGGGTGGACCGGTGGTGGACCTTGCGCTGGTGGAAATCCGGGATGTCGGGGAGGTCCCCCTTGATATCAATATGGATGCCCTTGTCGGTTAAGGGGACACATATAAACCCGGAGAAGGAGCCTGGATGCCCCCTGAAAAATGGGATACTGATGCCTTTCTTAGAGCAACAAAAGCCCTTCTGGGCACCGGTAAAAAAGACCTGAAAGCCATTGATGCCGAAATCCAGCGAACTGCCCAGCAGGCATATGACAGCCAAAACCTTGAGCTTATGCTTAAGGCTTATCTTGAGCCCCGGTCCATCTCGTTCCTTGAAGAAAGCACTCAGCTGCTGCTTGAGAAATTAGAGGCCATGATTATTGAAATGGGAAAGGAGTCGGAGGCGCGGGCGTATAAATCATTTGAAGAAAGGAGTTACGTCATGGCCTTCCATGATGCCAATCTTGCTATTCAGGCCCATAATATCAAAGGGAAAAAGGATGAAGACCTTGAGGCCCTGAGACTCAAAGCGGGCGGGGAAGCAATGAGGGATTTAATCAGCATGGCTTATTCATACCCGGACAGGGCTTACCATATCATACAGGACATCCAAACAGGCTATCTGGATTTGCCGGGAGCGAGGTTTGATAATGAAATTATCAAGGAGTTCAGCGAACTGTGTGGTTATATCAAAGACCAAGCAAACCATGACTGATATGGAATCAAACCACTTCAAAATTCTCCAGGGTGACGTTGGTGAACACGGGTTCGTCCGGGTTCTGGGAGACCTCAATGGTGTAGCAACCTTCGCACGAGCCGGAGTGAACGGCAAGGATGGTGGTGCCATATGCCGGGCCCAGGTGGTCAACCGCCACGGTGGCCGCCAGCTTCTGGGTGGTGTCAAGCTCCCAGCTCCGGATGCAGGCCTTCACGATATCGTCGTATGAGTAGCCCGCGGGGCCAAGACAACCGTGCTCATCACGCTGGCCACCTATCAGTTCGCCTTTCCCCTCCTCAAGGGTTTCGGTGTATGTATGCTCCTCGTAGACACACTGGCGGGGGTATGACTCCAGAATGGAGCCCCCTGCCTCCTCGCATGTAAGGAAGTCGTGCACCTCATGGGAAGTGTGAGAATGACTCTGCTGGTAAAGGAAGAGCCAGACCATGCCGAAAATGACTGCCCCGAATGCCAGAAAGGTGACGATTTTTTTGAACATGGAGACCGGAGTTTGAGGGCCTATTTATGGCTTATTAAGAATGAAGCCCGTCATCAGAACTCTTCACGCCGGACGGATTTTTAAAGTTCTGAAACATCCCAGAAGGTGAAGTTTACCTGGCTCAAAGGTGAAACGCTGTTGGCTCTGCTCATGCTTGCAAGTGGCCTGAGTTTGATGGCGGGAAATCTTTTCATGGGGGTGGACAGAGAGGCTCCCAGGTTCAAGGACCTGTTGACGTTCTACGTCGGGAATGTCTGCGTAGCGGACAGTCCTTACGACTCCTTTTTCCTTTACCCCCCACCTGCCGCCCTGTTCTTTCTGCCTTTCTGTGGCCTTCCAGAGGGAGTGGTAGTGGGGGTTTTCCTGACGGCCAGCATAGCATCTATCTTTGTGGCGAGTCTGATATGCCTAAAGAAGGCAGGAATGAAAAAAAGATGGGCGGTGTTGGGGGGTTTGCTGGTGATGTTATGGTATCCGGCATATAACACACTTTCATTCGGCCAGATAAACGGCATACTGATGCTACTGACCACCCTGCTGTTGTTTGCGGGGCGGGAGGTCACCAGGGGGTTTTTGCTGGCGGTTTCCGGTATGATTAAAATCTGGCCTTTTTCACTGGCCCTGACACAAAACAAAAAAACGCTAGTCTGGACGGGGGTGTTTTCACTTTTACTGCTGGTGGCTTCACAGGTCATTCTGCCAAAGTTCACTGTATCGGGTTTTGTTGAAGCTCAGATGAGTTACCATGTTGTGAATGAAACGGGGGATTGGGTGTTTACATCCCCTTTTTCAAACATGAACCCCAACTGGTCACTGGTCGCCTTGGTTTTTCGGATAACAAGGAGCACCCTTGTATCAAATATTTTCAGGGGGTTGATGGTTGGTCTGTTCATAATGATGTGGAGGAAAAATCCAGTGATGTGGACTTTCTTTTTACCCTTCATGGTTTCATCCAATCTTCACACCCATCATTTAATCTCAATCCTCCCGCCCATCCTTCTGAACATCCGGGGTCTTCTGAAGGAGTGGGGATTTTACATTTTTGTCTTTCTGACTTCGTTTACCCTGCATCTGCACTGGCTCTTCTATAAAATCGGACTGGGCGTGGTTCTGCGGTGGTTGCCTCCGGCAGCCCTGGGTTTCATTTTCCTGCTTTGGGCCTCAATCCGGCTATCCGGGGGAGGAATGCAGGGTCAAAACCCGAGGGAGGGCTGATAAACGCTTTAAACCCCTCGCAGGGCGACTATATGTCCGGTGGTCGGGAACCTGAAGATATGGACAGTATCAGAGAGTGGGGGGGATTACCTTAAAGGAAAACGGGAGGTGCCAAAAGAACCCGTCAAACAGATGCGCATTCAGCAGACGGTCAAGGATGCCCTTGCAACATATGACCCATTTTACATGACACGGACTTACCAAAAATTGCCCAAAAAACAGAATGATTTTTCAGTTGTGACTCTGTCTTACGTCATGAAACTCAAAGACGCAATAGTTGAGAACGGTGAAAAAGCCGAAACCCGGGCAACGCAGGCTTGGAAAGAGAAGGACTTGGTGAATACCCAGTATGAAGTTCCGAAGAAGGACGGATGCCGTGGAAGGGAAAGGCGGGGAGGTTAATAAAAGATTATGTCAAAAAAACAAAAAGGACCGACCAATCACTTGGGATTTAGTTGGGTTTATTTCTTCTTGGCTTTTGCCATGTGTATCACCGTGCCCGGAGGACACTAATAAAAGTGAACGGATTTGGGATATAAACAATGTAGTCTTTGGACAAGAACGAAGTTTAAGTCCGGAATTTTCGTAGTCACTTCCCGGCGGTCGGGGGCGACAACCCGACTCAAAAACCCGGTCTTCGGCAAACTCAAATTACACGAAAAAGAAAAAAGATGATGCCTTCCGGCATCACTCCTCATCTTAATTCCTGAACAGGAAGCCGAACAAGCCTTTATCCTGTCTCTCGGTCTGGACTCTGACCGCGACCTGTTCCAGCCGGGTTTCCATGTTCTGGATTTGTTCCTGAATCATGGCGTGCACGGCCTCGTCAGTGACGTTAGTCATCAGCTGTTCCATCTCCTGAATGTGTTCTCGGGACTGGTCCATCTGATTTTTCATTTCATTCACTGCAACCCTGTCGGAGCCGAAGAAAAGGCGGGCAATCCCGCCACGTACTTCAACCCGGTTCTCGGCCACGGCCATGAGCTGGGCGGCCTCTTTCAGGTCGTTGGCCACCCTGCGAACCTGTTCGCCCACCTCACCTTCAACCAGCTCAGCGGTCTCAATCAGGCTGATGGCATGGGCCTGGACTATCTGTCCATTTCTCTCCTGAATTTGTGCCCTTCCCACTTCCTGTATTGAACCGTGGGTCTGGGTTATCCTGGCCTGTTCTCTCTCCCGAATCTGGAGCAGGGCCTGGCCGGTTTTGGTCGTGGTATCCACCACGGTATCACCAATCACCATCTGGTTCATGATGACACTGCCGTTGGCATCCACCCGGGCGGATATCAACATGGGTTCCGCTCGGGAATCGCCACCGGCCCGTTGGGCAAAGCCCGAAACCAGGAGCAGGGCTCCCATAAAAATTGCGGATAAAATTTGTTTTGTCATGCTCTGGGAAAGGACGAGAGGTTAAAATCATTTCGGGGCGGGGGTCGCAGGGGATTTGACCTGCTTTTTCGGGGCGGGCTGGGGGGATTTTCTGGTGGCGGGCTTGGGACGCACCTGCTTTTGGGCCGGTTTGGATTTGGGTTTGGATTTGGCCTTGGGTGCGGGTGGAGGCGGAAGTGGCTCCACAATTTCCTCGGGCTTGGGACAGAACTTGGCCAGCTTGCGGGCGAAAGCCCTGGCGGCCGCCTTCTCATGTTTGTTGGGGTGGCCCCAGCCGGAAAAGATGAGGAAGCGACCGTGGCAGACGAACTGGTCCACGACTTTGGCACCTTTGGAGGTGAGCACCCGGGCAATCCAGTCGGCGGTCTGGTGGCCCTGCTCAAGGTCGGAAGCTGTGACAAAAACCGCGGCCTTTTTGCCTTTCATGGAAGGAGAGTGGTAGAGCCATCGGGTGAGAGGGGGAGCGGGCTTGCCGGCATATACTCCGGAACCCACAATGACCAGTTTGTCGGTTTTGTGGGAGGCGGGGTCGCGGACGCTTTTGGCCTGGGTGCCCAGCTCATCTGCGAGAATGCGGGCGATTTGGCGGGTGTTGCCTGTGAGGGAACAATAGACTACGGAGGCTGTCATAAATCAGGTAGTGAGGGGTAGTATTTTTAGGTTTGGGGGCGTGGTAAGATACAAAAAGGGCGGGTTCTGGGACTGTATGACCACCAAAATACCTGATGATTTGAAAGAGGCTGTGGACCTGGCCCGGCTTGAAATCTCAGCGGAGTCCAGTGAAACTATCAAAAGCCTGTTTTACGATAACCTGGACCTGATAAGCCAATATGCTTTGGAGGACATGGGTGCGGAGGAAAGTCTGGACTTGGCGGATGTGCTGGTGGAACTCTTTCCGGAAAATGAAGTGGTGGCAGGGAATGTCCGGAAAATCAGAAACATTCGGGGACAGGATGCTGTGAATTCACTCTGGATTACCGCCCTTGCACAAAGGGAACAGGGGGAATATTACAATTCGCTTGAATATTTTGAAAGGATTGAGGCATATGTGAACCGGTTGAGTGAATATGAGATAAACTTCCCCGCAGGATTCAGAGAAATGGAGGCGGATACCAGGCAGAAGGCATCCGACTATTTTGTGAATAAGGCAGGGGTTGCAGGGTCACTGGGAAAGTATATGGATGCTCTTTCATTCATTTCCCGGGCCGTTTCATGCTGGCCGGACGGTTCCAAAAAACGTGAGCTTGAAAGGGTGGCAGCACATATGGAACACGAATACCGACCGCTTCTCAAAAATTCATACGGCGGGAACGTTCAAGCAGACCGGTGAGTTCAACCCATTCACTTTCCAGTTCGCGGATGCGCTTCTTCAGGCGGGCACGCAGGTGCTGGAGCTCGGTCTGGCGGGTCTGTGGGGAGCGGGCCTCCAACTCGTCCAGTTTGATGTGAAGTTTGTCAACCTTGGGCATGTCACGGGCGGGTTTGACTTCCGAAAATTCAACGTGTTGGGGGGTGATGCAGAACTTGAAAAATGAGGTCTCAGAGATTTCGTAATATTTGCGAGGACGGCCCCTGTCCACGGGACGGTCGCGGGACTGGATGATGCCGGCGTCCTCCATGGTGGCGAGGTGTTCAATCACGGCCTTGCGACCCACTTCAAGCAGGTCGGAGAGCTCGGAAACAAAGTGGGGTCTGTCGGCCAACAGGGCCAGCATGCGACGGCGGGTTGAGGAGCCCAGCAGGTCCAGTAGTTGGTCGGAGTCCCTGGATTCATAGGACATTTTGGTTACCTCAAGGGGATAAAGTCCCGGTAACTTTAATAAACTTCCGGGAGGGGGACGGGATGAAAAATCTGGAGGAAAACTATAATTCGCTGGTTGACCATCTGGACGGCTTCAAAAAGGTGCTGGATAGATATAAAGACCTGAAGAAGAAGAGAGCAGGATTACCTTCCGTTTTCAAAATTGCCGGATGACGGGCTTTTAGGAGAGTTAAAAGCAAAGGCATACCAACTGGTGGAGAAGGCCGAAAAAGGTTGTGTCATGGATGTTGAGTATCTCCGGAAGGTGGCCGGATTGGTGGATGGTGTGGCAAGGGATATGCACCGGTCAAATCTGCCTGACTTTCACACCAAACTGCAGGTCATAGTGGATAAGTATAACCATCTGGCCAAGCAGAGTGGCCATGAAGCTGGGACCTTTCTGTCGGAGCAGACGCTGTCATGGTATAATGACGGGCAAGATGATGAGCCGGGGGACATAGGCCTGCTGGCACCCGGTTACAAATACAGATTTCCGGAAAGGAGCGGACCCTGACTGAGGTAATTGAAAGACTGGCAAAGCCTTATTATTGCCGGGGCCGGAGGGGAAAGATGGAGTTCAAGGCCGAGTTCCCCCTGTTCATGCTCCAGTTCCGGAAGCCGGCAGAGTGGATGTTCCTTTTCGGACAGAGGCATGGGGCATGGTTGAAAAAAGTGGGTGACCTTGGTGTAATTGTTGCCATGTTCTGCATGCCCCTGGCATTCGCCTTTCTGGTGAAATCCACTTACAACCTCCTGGCGGGAGGGGGGGCATCCATCGCCCTTATGATTCCGGGAGTTGAGATGCCGGGAACGGGGTTCAGGATTCCGGTTGTTGAAGGGTTGTTGGCCATTCTGTTGATTGCCATTTTCCATGAGGGTATGCACGGACTCATGGCCGGCGCCGAGGGAGTCAAGGCCAAGTGGGCCGCCCTCCTGCTGTTGCTGGTCATCCCGGCGGCGGGGGTGGAGCTGGGTGATGCCGAAATGAAGAAGATGGGCAAACGGGGCCGTCTCCGGGTGCTGGCTGCGGGCTCTATGGGCAATTTCATACTTGCAGCCCTGGCCCTGGTGCTTTTCCTGGGATTGGGGAGGGTTGCGGGGGGGGTAGTGGATTATCAGGGGATAAGGATACTGAATGTGACCAATCCAGAAATCGGCCTGGTGCCGGGGGATGTGGTGGTGGGCCTGAACGGGGTAGGAATAAAACAGGTCGCCGACCTGGTGGAAGTCATGAAGGGGGTGGTGCCGGGAGAGGTGATGGAGATAGTGACCCTCAACGGCACGGTTTCGGGGCGGACTATAGGGGACGTTGAAAAGGGGGCCCTGTTAGGGGTGCTTTTACAGCAGGAGTTTGAGGTTGGGAAATTAGGCATGTTACTAATAAAAATAGTGGGTTTTTTGGGCCTGCTCTTCCAGTTCAACCTCGGGGTGGGGGTCATCAACCTGTTGCCGGTGGGTATTCTGGATGGTGGCAGGATGGCGGGAGATTTGTTCGGCGGATGGAGCCGGAAAATAGGAGTGGTGGGGGGTGGTCTGTTGATTTTTAATCTGGTCTGGCCTTACCTTTCCCTTCTGATAAATGGCTGAAGGTCGGAGGCCCGGGTTGGGTGGGTCTGACTACACTATATAGCTCTCTTGACTCTGAGATAGTCAAAGATTTATAAACTGCAAATGGCCTATAGTGTATTGTGTCAGAGTCTTTATTTGAAAGTCAGGCTGTGGTAAACGCCCTTGCCGAGGTCGTGGGGGCTAATTCATTGGATTTGATTGGGGAGCTGGCAATTGAGGAAAGCGTTGATGAATTTTCACTGGCCGAACGGCTGGGTATGGACGTCAAGGTCGTCAGAAAGGTACTTTACAAGTTGTATGACAACAGTCTGGTCAAGTTCAAGAGGTTCAAGGACCAGGACACCGGCTGGTACATTTACATGTGGAGCTTGGAAGGCAATAAAGTCAAACACCTGGTGGAGCGGGTGCGAAGGGAAAAGATTACGGGCATCCGGGAACAACTGGACCGGGAGCAGGAGCATCAGTTTTTCATGTGTGAGAGTGGATGTACGCGGGCACCATTTGAAACTGCCATGGAGGCCGGTTTTGTCTGCCCCCACTGCGGGTGCAGGATGGATTTTCAGGACAACGGGCATATAATCAAACAGTTGGAGAGCCAGCTGAAAGAGATTGAAAGGACCTTCGGTCAATAAATACAGGGTTTTGGATTGAGAGAACTTTTGGACTTACAAGGGCTACAGCCGGTAGGTTGGCTGTCAATAAATACAGGGTTTTGGATTGAGAGAACTTTTGGACAGTAGACAAAGTGGCATTATGCTGAAGCCACGGATTGCCGAGCTTGCCGGGTCTACCCAGTTTTTTGAGGCCGTAATTTCTGCTCCTTTCTTCTTTGCAACTCTTTTTCAGCATTTGCAAATGCTTTTATCACATCCTTACCAAATTCTGTTTGGTCCAAGACTTCCTTACGTAAGGCATGCTTATCATATTCCACATTTTTGTGGATGAGCCTCATCCTTGGGACCATTTGGTCAATCCGAGTTAATGTATTTTTTATGTCGTCATTCATTTTTTCACCGGATGTTGCAAGATGAAACACGGGTCGCTATTTTTAATTTGTGTTGGTAGGTAGATTTGCCTCATGAACCGGATTGCGGCACCTCACAGGGGGGATTTTTAAGGGATGATGCGGGACAGTAGCATGATACTGCTTGACCTCCTCCACAGCGGTAAGGACTACGTGGTCACCACCCTGCTGGGACAGGATGGCCGGAAAATGCAGGATACGGGCTTCTTTCCATACTTTTACCTGATAGTGGAGGCCGAGAAGGCCTTGGAACAGGTCAAAAAGGTCCGGGTCAACGGCCAACCCGCCAGGGCCATAGAACAAGTCAAAAAACTCAATCTGGAGCGGGGGAGGATGGCAGAGGTTGACGCTCTGAAGATAGTCATCAACCACCCGCGGGACATGGGTGAGTGGAGAGAGGCTGTCAAACCCTTCGGGGAGAGAAGGGAGATGGATATCCCCTTCGTAAGAAGATACATGATAGATCATGAGCTGGCTCCTTTGGTGGAAGTCGTCCAAAACCCGAAGGAGGAGGGAGTGAAAAGTTTTGTTCGGGGGAAGGAGGAAATTCATAATCTAAAGGTGCTGGCTTTTGACATTGAGACCCTGGGAAAAAGTCCGACCGAAATTGGAAACGACCCGATAAGCATGATTAGTGTTTGGGGTAAAGGATTGGAAAAAGTCATTACATGGGCACAGTTTGAACGTGATAAAAAGAAAGAGGACTGGTTGGAAATTGTGAATAGTGAAGCCGAAGTCATCAAGACTTTTGTGAGGATGGTGAATGAATACAGGCCAGAGGTGATTGTCGGGTATAATAGTGATGCGTTTGACTGGCCGTTCATCCAGAAGAGGGCGGAGAAGTTGGGAGTCACTCTGATGTTTGGCGGACATGACATCAAGTTTGTGAGGAGGGGCAAAGGCATGGCTCCGTGTCTGCCGGGTATGAACCCGATTGACCTGTATGTGTTTGTGAAGAATTTGTTGGCGCCATATATGCAAAGTGAAACTCTGGATTTGAACACAGTGAGTCAGGAACTGGTGGGGGAGGGCAAGGTCCAGATAGGGGGGGTCAAAGGCATGCAGGAAGCTTGGAACAAAAACCCTGCCAAACTGTTTGAATACTCGTTGCAGGATTCCAAGGTCACGTATTTGCTGGCTCATGAGTTACTGCCCATGATTTACGAGCTGGCCAAGACTCTGGGACAGCCGTTGTTTGATGTGGCCCGGCTGGCCCCGGGCCAGACTGTGGAGTGGCTACTCATCCGGGAGGCGGTCAGACGGGGCATGCTCATACCAGAAAGGCCTAAAAACGAGGTTTTTGCCGAGAGAATGGCGGCCAGCTACGTGGGGGCTTTCGTTAAGGAACCGCTGAAAGGCCTGCACAAAAGGATAGCTGTCTGCGACTTCAGGAGTCTATATCCCACTATAATCATCTCACACAATATTTCTCCGGAAATGATGAACTGTAACCATCCGGAGTGCAGGAAGAACAGTATTGAAGGTGTGTGCTTCTGCAAGAAGGAGGAGGGCTTCCTATCTGGGGTGATGAAGGATATTTTTGAGGAGCGGATGAGGCTTAAGGACAGTATGAAAGGTCTGAAGAAAGAAGGGAAAGAACATGAGTGGAAAATAGTGAAAACCAGACAGAATGCTTTGAAGCTCATACTGAACAGTTTTTACGGATATCTGGGGTTCCCGGGGAGCAGGTGGTATACTCTTGAAGCCGCACGGGCTATCACGGCGTGGGGCCGGGAATACATCAAGCAAATTATGGAGATGGCGGAAAAGGAGGGATTTACAGTCATATACGGGGACACAGATTCAATCATGTTGGGATATGAAGAGGTGAAGGAGCTGGAGGATTTTGAAAGAAAGGTCGGGGAATTCATGGAAAAAGTGAATGCACACCTCCCGGAGCCCATGAAACTTGAACTGGAAGGTTTTTTTAGGACGGGTTTGTTTGTGACCAAAAAAAGGTATGCTCTCATGGGAATTGACGGTTCCATGGTGGTCAAGGGGCTGGAAAGGGTGAGGCGGGATTGGTCCCCGTTGGCGCGCAAGGCCCAGGAGGAGGTGCTCCGGCTGGTGCTGAACGACAGGGTGGATGAGGCGGTTGGTTTTGTGAAAGAAAAGGTGAATGAATTGAGAAGGAAAGAGGTGCCGATGGAAGACCTGGTCATCACCACCCAGCTAACCAAGCTCCCTGAACATTACGCCACCATAAATCCGCATGTCAAGGTCGCTAAGGATTTGCGGAAAATGGGGGAGCCGGTGGTTCCGGGCATGCTGGTGGAATATATAGTCACTCCGGGTAGCGGTAAGGCGGGGGAGAGCATTTCCAGCCGGGCCGTCTGGGCCGAAATTGCCCAGGATTATGATGTGGATTACTATGTGGAAAACCAACTTTTGCCTGTGGTTTCGCGGATTTTGCAGGTTTTTGGGGAGACCGAACAGTCCCTCAAGTCCCAGCAGTCGGGACTCGGGAGTTTTATGTAAAGTTTAAATTAGGTGAAATGTCGGAGGAGTATGACAAACAAAGTCATACTGGGTGTGGTTGTGTTGGCTTTAGTGGCGCTTGTTGCGGTTTTTTGGAAACCGTGGGCCCCGACGGTGAAGGTTGCCGTCCCGGATTTTTGCGGTTGGTCAACCGGAGGTGATTGCAACCATGATGTAGATTGTGTTCCCGCGGGATGTTCCGGGCAGGTTTGCAGGGGACAGCACGAGGAAAACATCGTGACCACTTGTGAATACAAGGAGTGTTACAACGCGGAAAGTTATGGAATGGCCTGCTCATGTGTGAATGGAAAATGCAGGTGGGCTCTTTCTGAAGGGGAAGAAGAATACTGTGGAGAAATGAGTTGGTCTGTGGCAAGGGAAATCGCCATTAATAGTGAATGTCTTTCGGAAGAACCTGGAACAGAAATCAGCACCAACCAGTACTGCAATGAAAACACCGGGACATGGTGGGTTGACCTGATACTGGAAAGGGAAGGGTGTAGCCCGGCGTGTGTGGTGAATGTGAATACGGGAGACGCTGAAATCAACTGGAGATGCACGGGACTGGCCCAATAAAGGTGGGGATGTGAACAAACGGAAATTTCCATCCGGTAAGATGTGGTGGCTTCCGTTTGTTTTCACCATCGCCAGGTTCGGCATGGCAGGGTTGTTTGTCTGGACGTTCTTTAAAAACGGGGGTTTCTGGCCGGTTCTGATCTATCTGGCAGGGGAGGCCACCGATGTGGTGGATGGATGGCTGGCCAGAAAGCTGGGCACCATTTCGGAGCTGGGGGCCAGACTGGATGGGCTGGCGGACACTGTCATGATTGTAACCGTGGGTCTTTCACTGGTGATTAAAGGCTTGTGGCCAATCTGGCTGATACTGCCCCTTACCATACTGGGAATTCTTTTCACAATCACAACCGACCCCATGTGGGCCCATTATGACCCTCTGAGAAAGCCGACGGGATTGTTATTCTTCACTTCCATATTTTTGACCCTGTGTTTCCCATATGAATCGGTAATGGGTTGGGTGGTCCCGGGAGTGACAGTTGGTTCCATGATGCTCATCGGGTGGCGACTGGGTTATGTCTGGAATTGGGGGAATTCACCCGAAACTAAATTTTAGAAGCATCTGGTGAAATCACGGGTTTTTCTGAGAAAAAGTGAAGAGCCACATAGGTCGCTATGGACAGGCCTGCCGCCATGGTGGTTCTTTCAATAAGGGTCAGAGGGATGGCCGACAACCAGGTGTTGGCGGGGATATCCATACTGTAAAGGAAAATCAGGGAGCCGAGAGCGTGGTCCATGAACTGAACGGAAAGGGCCCGGGCCACCAGATGGTCTTTCAGGAGTGAGAGCAGAGTGAAGAGCCATAAGAGAGCATATGGCCAGGCTGCCCGGCCGGTGGGATGCAGCCAGAAGGGGTCATCATGAGAGGGGCCATGATGAGGGGACGTTTGTCTCCACGAAAGAAGGCAGCATAACAGGCCGTGGCCAGAAGCATGGGCAGGTAGCGCAGGAACTTGAGTAGAGTAAAGGAGGGGTTCAGGAGGAACAGGAAGAGGTCGGCCAGAAGCACGTTTATCACGCCGGAAAGGCCGAAAACGGCCCCGTTAACAGGGGCCATCACATTAAACATGCTGAAGCTCATGGTGGTGCCCAGAATTTTGGAGAATTTCAGTTTGGTGGCGCCCGTGGTCAGGCCGGCGAAAAGGCCACGGCGGAGTTTGGATCGGAATGGGACGGTCATACAGGGGATGGGGAAGGAAATTTATAAGGATGTGTGACGAGAGGAGAGGTGGAAGTCAGACTTTTCCGGGTCGGCGGGGTTGAGGTGCCCTATCGGGTGGAAAGGCGGAATGTGAAAAACACCCGGCTGGAATTCCGGAAGGGTGAGTTGTGGGTGGTGCTGGGCCGGTGGGAGCGGGACGAAGGAGGGATTTTGAGGGATAAACAGGAATGGGTGGTGAAAAACCATTTGAGGATACAGGAAGCTTTGAGTGAATCCGGAAAATGGCATGGTGACGGGGAGGTCATGGTGGGTGGGGAGGTTTTCAGGCTTGTGAAAGGTGGATGGGTGAAAAAGGCGGAAGTCAGGGAAGGGGAGAGAATAATCAGATTCAACCCGGCGGGGAGGGGGCACCGGACGGGAGTTAAAAACGGACTGAAGCGGATGCTGGTAAGAAAAGTGAATGAGTGGGTGGAGGAGTTTGGGGAAAGGTTGGGTCAGAAACCTGAAATGATTAGAATCAAAAATCAGAGGACGGCCTGGGGCAGTTGCAGTTCACGGAGGAATTTGAATTTGAATTTGAGGCTGGTGTTTCTTCCGGATAAACTGGCACGGTATGTGGTTTTTCACGAGATGTTGCATTTACGGTATATGAGCCATGGAAAAAGGTTCAAGGCCGTGATGGAAAAGGAATTCCCCGGCTGGCAGGGGCTGGAGAAGGAGCTGGCCCGGTGGTGGTATTATGTCCAGAAGGGGGCTCCTGAGGGTCTTTTGGAGCTTAAATCCACCTGATTTTGTGGAGTATGATCAGAACCAGAACTGCGGGAATAAAACCCAGAAGGATAGTGAACAAGAAGGCCATTGGATGGTTCTGAAAGGGTATGATAACATTCATACCATAAAAACCGGACACAATCATGGGGATGGCCATAACGATATTCACAACCGTCAGCACCTTCATGACCACGTTCAGGTTGTTGCTCACTATACTGGCGTGGGCGTCCATGGTGTTGGTCAGAATGTCTAGGTAGGTGTCAATGAGTATGATGGCCTGGTTGTTCTCAACCACAATATCGTCAAGAAACTCAGCATCCGCCTCGTAAAGCTTAAGGTGTTTGCCACCGCTAATTTTCTGAAGTAGTTTCTGGTTACCCTGGGTGGCGGATTTAAAGTATGTCAGTGTTTTCTGGATGGCCAGCAAACGGAAGATCTCGTCGTTACCCAAAGAGTATCTGATTTGATCTGATAATGCATTAGTCTTGCGGTCTATTTCGTCAAGATGAGAGATGTATGCCTCCACCACAAACCACATTAGTTGTAGGAGGGCCCGGGTCTGTTTGGTGGTGTAAAAGTTCTTGGGCCCCTGTGCAAGAGCATGAATGACTTTGGTTTCCACTTTTGAAACAGTGAAGATGTATTTTTTGTTGAGAATAACCCCCAAGGTGGCGGGCTCAATCTCGTCTTTGCCTTTGTCCGGCACCTTCAGGATAACCAGCACAGTTCCGGACGCGTCATCGTGGTCAAAGCGGGCCTGTTCGTCCTCATCAAGGGATGCGTGGAGGAACTCAACCGGAATATCAAAGTTCGTGGAGATTTCTTTGAGTTCCCCGGGGTTTGGATCAACAATGTTAATCCAGCAGCCCGCCAGGGGACTTTTCAGAACCTCAAGTTCATTTGAGCCGTATTTCTTGAAGTAGATGTCTATCACGGAAAAGGTTTATGAGGGGGTTTTTAAGGGTGACCGTGTCAGGTTACGGTGAAGGCTTGGGGGGTGTTTTTACTGCTGGCGGGGCTGGCCTTCGCCGGGCTGGCCCTGGTTCAGGGGGTCGACGACCTGGAAAGCTACCGTCCGCCCCAGTTGGAGCGGGGTATGGAAGTCGCAGGTTCAATTTCCCTGTTCAAAACCATTTTGTGGATGACTCTCGGGCTGGTGGTTCTGAAGCTGGTGGGCTTCCGGCTGGAGCATATCATAGATTTGTCTGTCTTCGCCACGGGCTTTGTCTTCGGTAGCCTGTTTGGAGGGGGGGTAGCTCTGGGACTGGTGTTGCTGGCATACAGGAAGACCGGAGTGATGTGGTTGTATAATCTGTCTTCAGGAATGACGATAGTTTGTTTTTCACTTGTTCTTGCACCGTTCATCACCCCGGATGCGGCCATGATGCTTTTCGCCCTGCTGGCTCTTTATGATGTGGTCGGGGTTTTGTTTTTGCCGTATATCAAATTTCTTTGGCTGGAGGTTCGGACCCGGAACAGAAAAGATGAAAAAGTGAAAAAATTAATGAAAGGGGTTGCCGTATTCACCGATGAAGGTTTGGTGGGAGCCGGGGACTTCGCCCTGCCTCTGCTGTTCGCTTTAAGCTTTGGGTACAGGGGGATGCTTGCGCTTCCGCTTTTGTTGATTGGTTTTGGTTTTACCCAGAGGTTTGCCCGCCGATTCGGAGTCTTCCCCGGTCTGCCCCTCCAGGCTCTCGCCGGTTTCATCTTCTATATCCTGGCGACTTAGGAAGACTGCACCCAGGCCAAGCACCAGAAAGGTGAAGGCACCCAAACGGGCGTACGGGGGATAGGTTATGAATGAGCCGGCCAGCCAGATAAAGACGGCCAAACCTATGACAACGGCAAACGGGATGATGCTTTCAGGAGAGGTTTTTTCCATGAAAAGGGTTGGAGGACGAGGTTTAAAGGCTTACCGGGCACCCGGGCCCTGCTATATGGAGGTCAGGGGAAGTTCATTTGACCAGTAAATTCAGGTTGCCCCTTTTGTAATAGACAAAATCCCCTTCTATGTTGCCCTTGACACTGTCAATAAAAGTCTTGAGTTCATCAACCTTGGCTGAAGTTGCGTCGGCAAAGTGAACGGCCATTGCCTCAGGAAACATGGGGGTTTTTGGGGAGCCGTATTCAAGGTGGCCGTGGTGGGCGATGACAATGTGAAGTAATTTCTCGCGGAGGAGGGCAGGGGTTTTGAGGGTGTTCATTTTCTGATTGAGGTAAAGGGCACCCTGGGTTATATGACCAAGTAGCTGACCATCACGGGTGGCCTTGATGCGGGTGCTGATGGACAGCTCATCAAGTTTTCCGATGTCGTGAAGGAGAGCACCAGTAATGGTAAGGTCGTGGTCCAGTTCATAGAATTTTATACACAGCTTGCAGAGGGAAGTGGTTTCAAGGATGTGCTCAAGGAAGCCTCCGAGACGGTTGTGGTGAATCTCAACGGCAGCAGGGTGAATGCGGAGCTTGTCACGGATGTGCGGGTCTGTGAATACTGAAGTTAAAAGTGAATGAAGATCTGGGTTTTTCACAGATGCAATGTGGTGGTCAAGTTCTTTCAGCATATCGTCAATGGGACGTCTGGCAGGTTGTATGAAATCCATAGGTTCGTATTCACCAGGAGAAAGGACGGTCACCATATCCCCGGGTTGTGAGGACAGCTGGGGCTTACCACGGTATGAGCCGTGGGTTGCCTGGATGTGAATGACGCTGTCATCCTGGATGCTGTCAAAGATGCGACGGACGGCGGTCTCATCATGGTCGCCCCAATAGACATATTCCACACTGCGACCAGATGCGTCAGACAGAATGAGGGTGAAACGGAAGCCGTTCTGGTATGGCCTTAGCTCACGTTTGATTTTGACCACGAAAACATCATCCACGAAGGCTCCCGGCTTGAGGTCGCTCAACAATTGCTTTTTGCGGAACATGGGAATACTCCCCGCATGGCTTTTAAACGCTTGGGGGTGGGCATGCCATGGACCCCACCATCAAGGATGTTCTTGACACCGTGGATGATTTGAGGTTTGAAATAGAAGATATCCGGGATGAGGTGGGGGACATCAAGGCCATAGTTCAGGAAATACTGGATAAACTGTCGGATACGGAGGATTAGGGTTTTTGATTGCTTTTGGTCCAGCTTTTCTTAAAAGCTGGTACTGGATAAACTGTCGGATACGGAGGATTAGGGTTTTTGATTGCTTTTGGTCCAGCTACCCCTACGGGCATCCTACGGATTTTCTTAAAAGCTGGTACTGGATGGTTTTGATCAAACTTTTCTGCGGAAAAAATACTTAAGACCCAGGCTCATCTGTCCCGCCGAAGGCGGGACGGCTTTTTTGTTGAGCTTTTTCCCAAAAAGCTCGTCAGGACTCATAATCCTCATCACCTTTCAGAGTAACTGTGAGTCATCACCAGATGGGAGGACAGAGGAGTTTAAAAACATGGTTCATTTAGAAAACTGTGCGACCGAGGATGACACTGGAAATGCGGGGTCTAACCCAGAAACTCACGGATTTTCTGGGTGAGCAAATAGCAGACCGTGGTCCGGTGACGGAGCGGGAGCTTTGGGGCATGGCCATGGAATTCTTCACGCCTCAGCTTCAGGGGGCATCGGAGAACCTGATAAAGAACTACCGGGTCATGTACGGCAGGAAAATCGGCCGGAAAACCGCAGAAAGGAACATAATCAACAATTTCCGGTTACTGTTAAGCGAGGTGAAGCAAAATCTGTTGCACACGGAAAAGCCGGTGATTCTGGACAGAAAGCATCACGGTCGTTTGTTCTATACTCAGGGTCAGGAGGGCCGGCTGGGAGATAAGGTCAGAGGGATAGTTAGGGATACCGGCTCCCGGGCGGACGAGGTGCTCAAAGGGGTGGTCAGGGGACCGTTCGCAATCACTCCGTCGCATCGCAAGGCGGCGGAAATGCTGGAGCATTACGGCCTGGTGGAAACCCGCATGCTGGGTGGCATAAGACATGCTGTTGCCACAGGATTTGTTGGGATGATCGGTATGGAAGAAGGGAAACCGGGGGGGCGAGTGGGGGACTTCCCGCCGGACTTCAGGGTATGGAGGCCCTTCAGGGCAGGGGTCTGGTTGCTCAGGGACGGACCCGAACAGAGAAGTCTGAAATTTGATGTAGCGGCCTGGGATCCGGAAAACCACATTTTCTATCTGGGTGTGAAAAAAAAGTATGTCGGCAGGACTGACCTAATGAGCTTCCGGGAAAGGGCAGGCATGCTACATCTGCCAGCAAAACTCATGATATTTTGTGAACAGGCCAGTGAGGAGGCTGAAAAATATGCCAAAAGCTGGGGGATTGAAATCAGAATGTCAGCCGGTGATGGGATGGTTACGAGGCGGGAAAATAAAAGGAGTCCAGAGAGAGGGGGTGAGTGAATGGACCTGATGAAGGATTTAAGTGAAAAGACCGGAAAAAGTGAAGAAGAGGTCTGGGAACTGATTGAAGCCAAACGGAAGGAGATGGAGTATCTGATTAGTGAAGAAGGTGCCGCTCACATTGTAGCCAGCGAACTTGGAGTCGGTATAAACAAAAAAGTCCAAGTGGAAAATCTGGAACCGGGAAAGGAAAGAGTGAATATCAATCTCAGGGTGGTGGAGGTCACAGATGTCCGTGAGTGGAAAAGAGGTGGCAGGTCCGGTAAAGTCAGGAATGTGAAGGCGTGTGATGAAACCGGTGAAATATGGATCAGTCTGTGGGACGAAAGGGCGGAAGCTGACCTGAAGGAAGGGGACATCATAAGAATACTGGGAGGGATTGTCAAGGCCACCGGTGGGAAACGGGAAATACGGGTGGGAAACAAAAGCAATCTCATCATAAATCCTGAAATGACCGGAAACGGAAGGAAAGGTCTGGAAAACCCGGAAAACTGCGAAATAGGCCCGGAGGGGGGTTTTGATGCCCCACCAGGCAGTCCGGTCACTGTTCAGGCCTGTATATCCCGGGTCATCAGAAGGTCGCCGTTTTTCAGTAGCACGGACGGGGACCAGCTGATAATCACAGGTATGCTGGATGACGGCCAACAGCAGATAAGGGGGGTATTCTTCAGGGAGGTTGTGGAAACACTGATTGGCATCAGAAGGGATGAAGCCATCCGGCTGGCCAAAGAAAAGGGGGAGGGGGCCGTTCTGGATCTGGTGCCGGTGGCCAGGGACTTCTGGGTGGTGGGAAAAATCAAACATAACGAAATGATGGACACCAAAGAGATTATTGTGAATAGGCTGTTTGAAATAAATCCGGGAGAGAAAGTTGACAAGAAAATAAATGAACTGGTTCTGAAGCAGATAGAATAATACTGAACGGGTTGTGGCGGATTCGGGGGACAGGAAACGCGAAGATATTTAATGTATGTGGAAAAAAGCTTTCATGCACCCCGTGCACTTTCTAAGTCTGGAAAGGTGGAACCAGGATATGCTACTGGAGGTGCTTGGGCGGGCAACCGTATTGAAACCAGAAAGACGTTTGCGGATACTTGAGGGGCGAACCCTGCTGATGCTTTTTGAAAAACCTTCAACACGGACGAGAGTGAGTTTTGAGGTCGCTATGGGGCAATTGGGCGGGAGAACTATATACATGGACAGTCAAAATTCACAAATCTCCCGAGGTGAAAGCTTCAGGGATACGGCGGAGGTTTTGAGCAGATATGTTGATGTAATCAGTGCGAGGGTTAATTCACATAAAACTCTTGAAGAGTTGTCAGAGTTTTCACAAATTCCGGTCATAAATGCACTGTCGGACTTGTTCCACCCCTGCCAGGCTTTGGCAGATGTGATGACAATGAGGGAACACGGGGGGGAAGGCAGACTGAAGGTGGCATTTGTGGGAGACGGACATAATAATGTAACCCACTCACTGATATTGGCGTGCAGTCTGTTGGGATATGAAATGATGGTGGCTTCCCCTTACGACAGTGCTCCAAACAGCATGGTTGTGAAAAGGGCGTTGGAAAACCACAAAAAATACGGGGGGGATTTGGAAATTGTTGAAGACCCAGAAGAAGCTGTTGAAAATGCGGATGCCGTTTACACAGACACCTGGATGAGTATGGGTATCCCCGAATCAGAAAAGAGGGAACGGCTGGAAAAGTTCGCGTCATACCGGGTTGATGCCAACCTGATGGCAAAAGCCAGGCCTGATGCCGTTTTCATGCACTGTCTTCCCGCCCATGTTGGGGAAGAGGTAACTCCTGAGGTCATTTACGGCAGATGGTCGGTGGTTTATGACCAGGCAGAGAACCGTCTGCACACCCAAAAAAGCCTGATTTCATGGTTGTTAGGGGTGGAAATGTAATGAAAGAGAAAGTAGTAGTGATTATACCTGCCATGAATGAGGCCCGTCACATTGCGGGGGTTGTGAAAGGCGTCCGAAAAAAATACAAGCATGTGATTGTGGTGGATGACGGCTCGGTGGATACAACTGCGGAACTGGCCAGACGGGCCGGGGCGAGAGTGGTGAGCCTCCCAAAAAATATGGGCAAGGGTTTTGCGATGAGGTTGGGGGCAATTGAAGCTTTGAATGATGGGGCGGACGTAGTGGTTTTTATGGATGGGGATGGGCAACATCGGGCGGAGGATATTGCGAGATTTTTGGAGGCGATTGTGGAGAGAGAAATCGTGTTCGGGAAACGGATGCCCGGAAAAATGCCGTTCATCAAAAAGGTGGGTAACTGGTTCCTGAGGCAGGAATTCAAGATTTTATTTCATCATGAACCGGGGGATTTGCTGTGCGGTTTCAAAGCAGTGAGGGGGAGTACTCTTGAAAAAATCATGTGGAAGGCTGATGGGTATTTTGTAGAAACGGAAATTGCTGCAAGGGCAGGGATTGAAAAAGTGAATGCGGGGTATATTGAAATACCTTGTATATATCTGGAACCGGGAAAGGGGACGACAGTGAAGGACGGCGTCAATTTGGGATTGAAAATGCTTAAGCTGAAAACGGGGATGTTGAGGGAAAAAGATGGAAAAAACCGTTAGAAAAGTTGCTTTTGTCAACGGGCCCACTGAAGGTTACAGAGTCAGTAGGAACAGCAGATGGCCGGAGAGAACCAAGAGCGGAACCCTGTATTACCCAATTTGGCTGGCTTACGCTACTGCAAACACCAAAAAAGCGGGTTTTGAGGTGCTTTTGATTGATGCCGAGGCCCGGGGATTGGAGGTGGAAGCGGTTGCGGAAAAGCTGAAGGATTTTGGCCCGGACCTGATTGTAGTGGATGTGACCACCCCGACATTTGAAAATGATATGAAAAATGTTGAAGTTTTTGGGAAAATCGGGGCGAAAATAGTTCTGGTTGGGACGCATGTAAGTGCGTTGCCGGAAACGGCATTCCAGTCCAGTAAAAATGTGGATTTCGTGGTAAGAGGGGAATATGACTCCATCATTGTGAATCTGGCAAAAAACATAAGGAGACCTTCAGTAGTAAAAGGGGTGTCGTATAAGCGGGGAAAACGGATTATTCACAATAAGCCTGCGGATTTGGTTGAAGAGCTGGACAGATTTCCGTGGGTTTCACCGGTTTACAAGGAATTTTTGAGGATGAATGATTATTCTTATTCACTGGCACAAAAACCGATGATTCAGATTTTCACAAGCAGAGGTTGCCCTAATATGTGCTCTTTCTGTCAGTATCCACAGGTGTTTTCCGGGAGAAAATTCAGGGTTCGGAGTATCAAGGATGTTGTTTCAGAAATAGAATGGATAAACAAAAATCTTCCCGAAGTTAAGGAAATTTTCATAGAGGACGACACTTTTACCATTGATAGAGAAAGAGTCAGGGAGTTCTGTCAGAGTGTGATGGATAAAAAAATGAAAATAACCTGGTCTGTGAATGCAAGGGCAAATCTTGACTACGAAACCATGGTGCTCATGAAAAAGGCGGGATGTCGGCTACTGGTAGTGGGTTACGAGTCCGGGAGTGATAAAATTCTGAAAGGAGTGCGGAAAGGAATTACAGTTGAGATGAGCCGGCGGTTTGCAAAGGCCTCCAGAAAGGCTGGTTTGAAGGTTTTTGGATGCTTTATGCTTGGACTGCCCGGCGAGACCCGGGAGACTATGGAACAGACGTTCAGGCTGGCAAAAGAGCTGGAGCCGGATATGGTGTTCTTCCAACAGGCTGTCCCATTCCCCGGCACCGAAATGCATCAGTGGGCGGATGCGGGGGGTTACCTGAAGGTGGGGGGGTTTAGTGAATGGCACAACCGGGATGGGTATCTGGAGTTCCTACTCAGTTACCCCGGTTTGGATAAAGAAGAAATTCGCAGAACCCGGGGGGAATTCATGAAAAGGTATTATTTCAGGCCAGGTTTCATTGTGAAAACTTTATTCAGGAACCTGGGGAGTTTTGATGAATTCAAAAGGATAGTCAGAGCAGGATGGTCATATGTCACGTTCCTGATTAAGGAGGGGGGATAAAATGAAAAAGCCGAAGGTCACAGTGGTAATCACTGTAAAAAATGGTGCCAGAACCATTGAAGCATGTGTGAGCTCGGTTTTGGAAAACCGAATTCCTAAAAAGGTTTTGGTGATTGATGCCTTTTCAGATGATGGAACTTATGAGTTGCTGAAAAAATTTGAAAGGGAGGGAAAAATAAAACTGGTGAGGATGAAGAGCAACGCCCCGGAGGCGTTCAATTATGGTATTAAAAAAACGGACACCGAAATTGTGGCACTCACTGATGCGGATTGTGTGGTTGACGAAGAATGGCTGGAAAAATTAGTGAAGGGAATTAATGGAAAGTATGTAGCGGCTGCAGGTTATTGCACGTCCCCGAAAGGTCTGAAAGGGCTGGCCCGGGCGTTCGGATACACTTTTGACGAAAGATTTGATATTGATGCTAATGAAGTTCAAAGGGCACCCACTATGAATTTAGCTTTCCGAAAGGATGTGGCGGAAAAGGTGCTATTTGATGAAAGCCTACCCATCGCCTTTGAAACGGATTTCTGCTTCAGACTGCTGGAACACGGAAAAATCAGGTATGTGAAGGATGCCGTGGTTTATCACTACCATAGAGCCACTTGGAAAGGGTTTTTTCGACAGCAAAAAAATTATGGTAAATATGCGGTTTTGGTTTATTTGAGACATTTGGGGAAACTTGGAGGGGACCATGTTTCTCGCCGAAGGTTTTTTGTCCAGGTTTTGATGTTGTATTTGGTTGCGGGGTTGGGGGTGTTGGGCTTATGGTGGAAACCGGCTTTGATGGGAGCTTTGGTCGGAACCGGGATTATATTCACTTTATGGAGTTACGAGGTTTTGAGAAGTCGGCCGGAAAACGCGGGGATTTTTATGGTTATGATGGCGGTGAGGCTGGTGGCGTGGTGTGTGGGGGGAGTTGAGGGGATTATTCACTCCGTAAAGGAGCGATTTCAAAAATATATAAGGTTTCATCAGAAAATTTAGAGAATTCAAAGTTTAAGTAGGGTTTCTGTGGTTGTAAATTTTTAAAAGACGCGATAGGATTTAAATTAAACAAAGTTTTGAGATTGAGTCTTTCCAAGTCTCGTTCAGTTTCAACAATATAATCCACCTTACTCAAAACATACTCAACTGTTTTGTTGGTTCTTAATGCATTGTATGATTCGGGATTCATAACTCCATCAAGATTGAAGATATCCGCTTCAGTAAAATATTGTAAAGTTCCTGTATTAAATGAACCAATTCTCGCATTTGAAAGATTTTGATTAATGTATTTTGCAGCTTCAAATCGAGTTAATTGTAAAGGTGAATTTCCTTGATTGTAAAAAAACATCGCATTCATAGAAAAAAGTAAAATAAAAATTGTAAAAATTGTTCGCGTTCGTTTTTTTATTTTATTTTTCAAAATAATTGAAACAAAAAGAGTTATGAAAAAAGAAATAAATAGTGAATACCAACGCCTTAATCCAATTTGGAAAAACCAATAATACATAAAATATAGTAAAATAGGGAGAGCCAAGAATTTTACTTCTTTCAATTTTTGTCTCTGTGAATAACCTAAAGCGCAAAAAATGGCTAAAAAGGGGATTATTTGTAGAAAATTCCACGGAAGGGGTAAGAAAATTTCAGAAAAATATAACATAAAATATGCACCGGTAACATAGATTGAACCTGCAACCCACCACCAATATCCGTTCTCAATCAACCTCAGTAATTGAGTTGCAGTGCCACTTATTGGAAAAATTGTGCCGATGTGTAGATGACTCCACACCAACCAAGGTGCAACAGTGAATAAAGAAGTCAATAAAAAAATCAATACGTTCTTTTTGGAATGTCTAAAAGTGAATAAGAGTCCAATGACGAAAAAAATTCCATCCATCCTTGCAAGAAAAATTAATCCTAACAAAACACCTAGAAGCGCTGACCTTTTGTAATTTAATTCCTTCCAAGTCAGTATTAAAAAAATTAAAATAGATAAGAGTAAAATTTGTAACGGCATCTCAACACCAATTAAGGATGTAAAAATAATCCAAGGATTTAATGACCATAAAAAAGCTCCAAAAATTCCAGAAATTGGGGTAGCGAGTTTTTTACAAATCAAATAAATAAAAATGGCTGTGAAAAAATCAAAAATAGAAAGAAGAACAAGTGTGCCATATATGGGAGCATCAATTCCAAATGGGAGAAGTATTTTGAAAATTGGAAAAAGTAAAATTGTAAACAAGGGGTGGAACCCGTTAGTTGGTGTGTCTAAATTAAAAACCACTCCTTTTCCTTCTGCCATATTTTTAACAAGGGAAGAATAGTAAAAGGCGTCGTCATCCAAAATTTTTTCAAGTAAAAATTCAACCGGTTGAAAAATTAAGAAAAGTCTTAGGAATAGTCCCAAAAAGAGTATGAAAAAAAGTGCTTTTTTTTGGTTCACGAGAAGAATAAAGAAACACCTTTAAAAGAGCAATCTTTTTATGTAAATACGAAAATGGGTTTTGTGCAATTAGAAACCTATGAGAAACCAATATTGTTGGGTGTTCTTGTTTTGTTTTCTCTGATGGCTTTTCCTTACTTGTTTCAAGAGAGTCTTTGGAATGATGAAACGGTATATATGTGGATGGCGAATAAGATAAAGGAAAACCCTTCTTTTTTATTATCAGAGCATCCTGCCAAAATGTCATATGGTTATCTTTTCTCAACAATAGCTGCATTTTTGAGTAATTTTATGGAGGTTTTCTATGCAGCAAGAATTACCTCTTTTCTTTTTTCAATCGCAGGGATAGTTGCAATATATTATGCTGCAAAGAAATCAATAAATCAATATGCTGGAATCACAGCTGCCTTCCTTCTTGGGTCAAACGCACTATTTTTCTTCATTACAAACAGAGCTTTGTTGGATGCGCCACTAACTGCAATTTTTTCGATAATATATTTGGCGTTAGTTTATTTTAATCCAGATGATTGGAAAAGCGGTTTATTGTTAGGTATTTTATCTCTAGTTGCAATATTAACGAAGACGAGTGGTTTTCTGGCAGTTCCTTCTATTTTATTTGCATTATTTGTAATGTACCCCCATCCAAAAAATTGGACCAGAAAGGGAATTATGACCTGTTTGTTTGTAATATTGGCGAGTGGTTTTTTATATCTTGGAAACAACTATTTACAGTTTGGTAATTTCATGCTAGGGGATATTTCTAAATTACAAACGACTGTTATTTTTGGTGGGTCTCACGCGTTTTATCTTCAAAATGCAAATCATATTTTTACATTGCCTTTATTTTTATTAGGAATTGCTGGAATTATAATCGCAATTCAACAAAAAGATAAATTAATGGGTGTTGCAGTAGTAGGCGGTTTTCAGTTTTTGTTTTTTTCGTTCCTTGTTGGTGAAAAAGTTGACAGATATATTTTACCCACACTCCCAGCAATTATTTTATTTTCGCTTTATTTCTTAGATTGGAGTTTGAATAAACTAAAGATTTCACCAAAATGGGTGATAATTATTTTATTATTGAGTTGTTTAAATTATCCTACTGCAAAAAATTTAACGGAATCAAGGATGTATACATATACAGGTTTTCAAGAAATTGGAATTACTGTTAAGAACTTAGAAAAAAATCATAATTTCGAAAAAATATATTCACAGTCTTCTAGACAAATTCGTGCTTTTTCTGGAATTGAATATGAAAGTGACGGGGGGAAAATAAAACTCCTTCCAAAAACCCTTGAAGAATTAGAAAACCAAGAAAATATCTTAATTCAGTTGGACATTTGGGAATACACCGGTCCCGAATGGGCGTATCCACTCACACAGGAAAAGGTAGATAATTTAATCGCAAATAATTTCACAATGGTTCATGTGGTGTATAGAGATTATCCCACACAAGATGGACTTCAAAAAATACCTGTTGGTCTGCTTATGGTCAAATGAGGTGATTTTATTTTTATCAGAAATGTAATTTTTAGAGATATATTAGCAAGGTTGCCAAAAACTATGAAGCAAGCTGGATATTTGGCTCTTGTGAAGGGTATTGCAAAATTATTATCTTTTTTTTGCGTTCATATATGTTGCAAGGATTATTGGTCCTGAAGAATGGGGCATTTACACATATTTGATTTCAATTGTGAGTATGTTGTTGCCTTTTGCAAATTTAAGTATGATTGCAGAAATGCAACGAAAGGCTAAGAAATTAGGTAAGAAAACGGTGAATCAAGTTTTTCTAATTTATTTGATTTCGAGTTTGTTTTTTTCGGTGGCTGTTGTTGGGGCTGTTTTTTTTCAAAGGATATAGTTTGATTCTTGCGGGATTGACCGGGGCTTTTCTATTAGTTCGTTCACTCTATGATTTGTTTGAAATTTCTCATTTTGTTGAAGGGTGAATAAAATATGTTTCAATTGCAAGTATAGGGGAAAGAGTTTTGTTTGTCGTTTTGATATTTTTACTTCCAACGGGTGTTCTTTCACTTTTGTTTTGTTCCCTTGTTTCTATATTTTTGTTTGGTAATTTGCTTATGAAAAAGGCATCAATTCACCCTAGGAAGAAAATAAACTTTAGTTATTTTTCAATTTATATGTTTTTGGCAAGTGCCTTCTCTGTGATTTCAGAAAGGTTGCCTGTTTTAATTTATGAGAGTAGATTTGGTCTAGAGGTTTTAGGGGTTTATGGTGGGGCAATCTTAGTTTATCATACTATTTTATTCATATTCATAGAAATTAATAGTTTTTTACAAACCCGTTTGGGTTTATGGATGAAAAGGGGGGCTAAATTTAGGAAAGTTCTATTCACAATTTCAATAATTTTGTTAGTGGTTTTCTTATTTGGTGGTGAAGGAATTAGGTGGGGGATATGGAGTTTGTATGGAGAAGAATATGAAGGTGTTGGAAGATTATCAATGCTTTTCGGCTTGGCGGTACCTGCTGCGGTTTTGGTAATATATCCTAGGAATAAATCTATGTACGCTTTTCCAAAATTGCATGTTGGTTGTTTTGCAGTTAGGGCTTTGATGATGATTGTGGGTGCTCTTTTAGCGAAGGACATATTTCAAGCTGTTTTGTTTCAGGTAGTTGCAATTTGGTTAATTGCTTTGGTTTGGTGGGGGGTTTGGTGGTTTTCTAGAAAAAAGATAGAAGCCCCCGTCAAGGCAGTATTATAAATTTAGGAAAGGGGGAAGTTTGTGATAGAAAGGGTCCCAAAAACGGCAGTTCAGGCGGGGATTCTGGTGGGTGCAAAGTTTTTGGCGAAGTTAATTTCGTTTTTTGCTTTCATTTTTGTAGTTCGAAAAATTGGACCCGAGCATTTCGGAGTTTATACTTATTTGGTGTCTCTCGCAATGATTGTTTTGCCTTTTGCAAGTTTGGGGATGGGGGGGAATTTAATAAGGTTGGTGAAGAAGAAAGGTGAAGACCTTGTTGATGGAGCGTTTTTGACTTATTTGGCGTCTGCACTTGTTTTTGTTGGAGGTACAGTAATTTTGGTTTTGTATAAAGGTTATTCAGGAGTGTTAGCTTTTGCAACAGGTGCGTATTTGCTGGTTAGGGCGTTTTATGATTTAGGTGAATTGAATCAATATATCAAAGGTAGAGTGAGATTCGTTACAATTGCATCCGTTGGTGAGAGGTTGTTATTCACTGTTTTGGTGTTTTTGTTGCCGGCAAAAACATCTTCACTTTTTATTGCTTCAGTTGGTTCGTTGGGAGTTTTGTCGATTTATTTGTTTTTGACAGGGAAGGTTCGGCCAAAGTTTGAATTCAATCTTAAATATTATTCACTTGCTTTCTTTTCTGGGTCGTTTTTCTTAGCTTTGGGGGAGAGGTTGCCGTCTTTGATTTATGAGTCCCGATTTGGAATTGTTGCACTTGGTATTTTTGGAGCTGCGTTGACTTTGCATCAAGCAGGAATGTTTGTTTTTATGGAATCATATAAATTCTTGTTGGTCAGACTTGGGTTTATGAAAGAAGATGCGGAAGAAAAATATAAAAAAATTTTGCTGTTGATTGCGGGTTTTTTGTTAGTTGCTGTTTTGGTTGGACGGCCCTTACTAGTATGGGCAGGGAATTTAATTTACGGGGCTTCTTATGTGAATGTCGGACAGGTTTTTGCTAATTTAATGTTGGCTGCACCGGCTTTGGTTTTGATGTTTTATCCAAGGAGTAAGTTGGTGTATGATTCGCCGAGAGTATATTTGGTGTGTGTTGGTGTATATGCGGTAGGGATGGTTTTGATGTCTTTAATAGTTAGGGATATTGTAGAGGCGTCTTTGGGATATGCTTTAGTGGCGTTTTTGGGGTTTTTTGTTTGGTGGGGAGTATTGAAGAAGGGGTTAGGCAAACCTCAATAAGTTTTCAAGAGGTATTGAACATAGGAGTTTACGGCTTCTGTTTGGGAGAGTTTTGGTGCCCATCCGAGTTTTTTTAGTTTGGAGATTTCCGTTATGGATGTTTTGACATCACCTACCCATCCTCTTTCACCTCCAGTGTATTTTAGTTCGGGCGACAATTTCATAGTTTCGGCAACTAGTTTTGCAAGTTGAGTTACGGTGAGGGTTCCTCCGTTTGCTACATTATAGGCTTCAAATCCTTTCACTTTTTGAGTCAAAAGGAACGCGGAGATGGTGTCCGAAACATGAATGTAGCTTTTTTCCTGTTTTCCGTCACCAAGAATTTCAAGTTGATTTGGATTTTTTTTGAGTTTGTGAAAGAAGTCCCAGATTACTCCGTGTTCACTTCTTGGCCCAATTACATTACCGAGTCGGAGGGAGATGCAATTCATAGTATAAGAATGTGAATATGCAGAGAGATACATTTCAAAAGCGGATTTGCTGGCTCCGTATGGACTGATTGGTTGGAGGGGGGAGTTTTCGGAAATTGCTTGGGGTGTGTCTCCATATACAGTTCCACCTGAGCTTGCGAAGATGAAATTTTTTATGTTGTTTTGCCTAGCAGATTCAAGGAGGTTGAAAGAACCAACTACATTTATTTTGAAACTTTTGGATGGATCTTCCACACTTGAGCGGACATCTGGGTCTGCGGCCAAATGGAAAATTGTTTTGACATCGTCGATCCATTCAATGGGGTTGCAGATGTCGGCTTCAATAATTTCAAGGTTTTTGGACGGGGGCAGGTTACTCCTGCGTCCTGTGGAAAGATTGTCAATGACGCGGACTTTTTCGCCGTTTTTTAGGAGTTGGTCAACTAAATGACTGCCAATGAAGCCGAGACCACCTGTTACGAGTATCATATCAAGAAGGGTTTTGACTCTATATAATAATGAGGTTCGGGGGTGTTTTGGTATTAAATTGTTAGGGGGTTTATTGAACATATAATTCAAAATTACCTTCGGATGCAAGGGGGCGGTATTTTTGGAAATCGGGGTTTTCGTAAATATCGTTCAGTTGTTTTATGTTTTCAAAACGGGGTGTTGTGAGAATTGCATCTGCGTTAGTTTCTAAAATACATTCACTTATTTTTAAGTTGTTCCAACAAACTATGGCTTCTGGTGTTATGAGACCTAAATAATCCCAGATATAAGTTTGGGAATAATAACCTACGATGCCGATATCACCAACCACAAGGGAGGTAATATTGTTGGTTGATATTAAGTTTGCAATCGCTTTGTTATTGTTATACAATTTTTCTTCAATGGGTTTTGCAAGGACATATTCACGACCAGTCCAAGCTATTTGGTTCAAAAGAAAAATTGCAACAAAAATTGCGAAGTGTTTTCGTTCAAATCGTTTGATTGAAAAAGCAGACACTATTGCAATAAGGGGTGTGAAAAGTGAATAATACCAAAGGAAGAAGGGTGCATTTATTAGAGTATAAACAAATGGTAGGGTTATTGAGAAAAGAGTAATTGCTTTTAGTGAAGAATCCCATTTTTTCCAGAGGGGAATTGTGAAAAGGAATAAAAGGAATTGAAGGGGTATTTTGTAAAAGAGGATTGAAATGGAATAAAGTCTTGAAAAAATTTGTCTCAGAGTCAAATCAGAAAGATTTTCATAGGAGATTTTAGCAATAACGGAAAGAGGGAGAGGTTGGCCAAAGAAAAAGTAATTGAAAAGTAGGGCAAGAGGTAAGATGACTAAAATTGGCCAGTTGTTTCTCCAATTTTTTAAATTTACTAAGAAGAGGATAGCAATAAGAATAAGAGCTTCGGGACGTGTTAGATATAACAAGGTTGCAGATAGAAACCAGAATTT
>OMKS01000397.1_pt1 | contig 40796 bp, 43 predicted proteins | sample 1674721 | NCBI WGS metagenome assembly OMKS01 (sample SAMN06264996, study PRJEB25208) | sediment metagenome | isolation source: hot spring sediment | place: USA: California | collected 2014-09-02 | reverse complement strand
GGACGAGAGGATTTGAACCTCCGACCCCCTGAACCCCATTCAGGTGCGCTACCAGACTGCGCTACGTCCCGAAACCGCCTTTTTCGCTATCACAGGCGTGGAGGGAGTGTCAAGCGCCAGGGAGAGAATGCCTGCTCAGGGAGATTCTGATGCAAACCGAAAACTCTTCAGGAATTCTTCTGCGCCACCGTGGTGGGTCTGGAAAAATACGATCGAATGATCCTGCGTGAGAAGTCGTCGGCCTCGATCCAGTAGTAATCACCCCTGATGACCAGGCACGCTATGGCAATGGCATCTCCCGTGGAATCATGCCGCGCAAACCCGACAAACCAGTTGCGCCTTCCTTCGGGTTCATCCCCGTTGATGCTGCCGCTCTTGGCCCCGATGGTCACGTGTTTGAGCACCCGGTCGTAGCGAACACTCCTGAAGGCGCGAGACACGGTCCCTGCCCTCACGGTCTTGACCATCATGGAAGACAGTTCCGATGCCGCTTCATCGCTCATGGCGTCCACGAGCCCGGCATCACCTGATTGAACGAGCCGCGGGACAACCATGCTGCCGGAGTTCAGCACAGCGGTGATCATCTGGGCCGCATGGATGGGGGAAATGCGCGTCTGCCGGTTGAACCCGCTGGCCAGCTCGGCCAGGTTGTAGTCAGTGCGGGGAATGAAGAGGGTGCTCGGCAAACAGTCGACTTCAGAAAGCGGGGCCTTCCAGAACCCCAGTCTCATGGCCGTGAGCAGCAGCGGCTCCTCCCTGAGCTGGTGTGTCCCGAGCTTACCGAACACCACGTTGTTCGACAGTGCGAATGCCCGCGCAAGGGTGACCTTGTGGCTCCATCTCTGGGGCTCGGTGCTGAGCTGATACCGGTAGAGCGTGTGAGGTTTCCCGGTGTAGCTGAACGTGCTCGTGGAGGTAACATCACCCTGATCGAGGGCTGCAACTGCCGTGACGATCTTGAAGAGGCTGGCCCCGAGGTATGCGTTGAGGCACAGGCTGCAGTTTTCCCCCTCTTCATTCTTCCCGTAGAGGGCAAGGACGTCTCCCCGGCACGCATCCATGACCACGACTGCGGTGAAATCCACCTTGTACCTCTGTGCCATGGCTGCGATGGAACTCTGGAAATCCCAGTCAATGGTGAGATTGTGCTCCCGGATAAGCTCGGGGGAGATGGTCACGAGGTCTGATCGGGCAAGCTGCGTCTCTGCCTCGACGATGCCGGTGGCCTCGCGTTCGCGTTCTCTCTCGGGCAGGAAGGCAGCCACAAGGAGGATGAGGCCGGCGAGCATCAGTGCATAGCGTAGTCTCAATACCCCTGGTCTCTTCCTCATGAACGACCCATCATCCTATCGATGTTCTCTTTTGCTGTTAAGGTATTGCACAGCTCGGTGAAGTCTGTCAACCGCGCCTCCTGTTCACTCTGTGCCATACTGGTCGGAATACCTGCGCGTCGGGATAAATCCTGCAGTTCAGCTCCCCCACCCCGGTCTTCCCTGCACGGTGAAGTGCCTCCTGGAGGATCCAGCGTACAGGAGTTACCACAGAGGTTCTTCTCTTTTCACGGAAACTTGTGGTAAAGGGTGAATGATCACATGAAGCAGGTGCCTATGGAAACAGAGCTTGAAACCATCAGAAAAGAGATCGACGCCATCGATGATCAGATCCTGGATCTGCTCCAGAAGCGATGTGCGCTGTGCCGGTCCATCGCGCACATCAAGCGGGCAGGCCATTGTGCCATCCACGATCCTTCCCGCGAAGCTGCCATCCTGGCTCGTCTGACTGCCAGGACAGACCCATCCCTGGGAGCAGACGTTGTTGAGCGGATTTTCACCGAGATTTTTTCCCTGTCCCGTCAGATCCAGCACCATGGAGAGAACCGTGCTCGATGACCTCACCACTGTTTGCAACAAAGACGCTCTCGGCGCAGGGATTGCCCCTGTCCCGTGCACTTCGCTCTCTGAAGGGAGCCTGCTGCAGTGAAACCGGTTGACCCAGCCCCGTGGATTCACAAGATCCCGAAGTATACGCCCGGGATATCCAAGGAGACAATCGCAAGGGACTACGGGGCGCCCCACCCCATCAAACTCGCCTCCAACGAAAACCCCCTGGGTCCCAGCCCCCGCGCCATGGAGGCAGCGAAAGCGGCAATCGCAACCGTGCACCTCTATCCCGACCCCGAGGCTGCGATTCTGCTGGAATCAGCCTCGCGGTTTTTTCGGTGCAGCCCTAAGCAGATCATTGCGGGCAACGGGTCGGACGAGATCCTCGACTTCCTGTGCAGGGCATACCTCACCCCCGGCGATGAAGTCATCGTACCTGAAATCACCTTCAGCTACTACCGGATCGCCGCCACTGCCTGCGGCGCCGAGGTGGTTACTGCCGTGATGGATGATCTCTCCATCGATGTCAGCACGATTGCCCGTGCGTTGACAGAGAAGACGAAGATCGTTTTCATCGCCAACCCCAACAACCCCACGGGCAGATACCTCACCAGAGATTCCGTGAACGAGCTGATCAGCACGATCCCTCCCAGCACCATCCTCGTGTTCGATGAGGCATATGCCGCGTTCATGAGGAAGGATGATTTTTCAAGCGCCCGGGAACTCGTGAATACACACCGCAACATCATCTCCATCCACACCCTTTCCAAGTCCCACGGCCTTGCCGGGCTCAGGGTGGGGTTCGGGATTTCGGGGAGCGAGATCAGGGAAACCCTGCTGCGCATCAAGCCCCCCTTCAACATGAACGCTCTGGCCATTGCAGCCGGAGCAGCGGCACTGTCCGACGATGAATTCCTCAGGCAGACCCTTGAAACCACCTGGGAAGGTCTCGATTTCTTCTCGGAGCATTTTACGAGGCTGGGGCTTGCCTGCGTCCCCTCCCAGACCAATTTTCTCCTCGTAAGGATCGGCGAAAGAGCATTGTCCGTCTATGAGGCCCTGTTGAGAAAAGGGATCATCACCCGGTCCATGGCGAGCTTCGGGCTCCCCGACTACCTCAGGGTGAGCGTCGGGCTGCCCGGCGAAAATAGGGCCCTCGTCACTGCCCTGGAAGCACTGCTATGAACATCGCCATCATCGGGCTCGGTCTCATCGGCGCATCTCTGGCAAAGGCCCTCCAGGGAACGGCCCGGATAACGGGCATCGACAAGAACCCCGAGACAATTCGACAGGCCCTCTCCGAGGGCGTCATCGTCACTGGCGGCGATGATCCGGCGTTGTGCACCCGGAGCGACATGGTCATCGTATCCGTTCCTGTTCGAAGCATCGTGGATGCAGCCCGTGCCGTGATTCCCCATCTCAGGCCTGGAACGATCATCACGGATACCGGCTCCACGAAGGCCCGCATCGTGCACGAAATGGCATCCCTGTGGCCGGACTTTCTCGGATCGCATCCCATCGCAGGCAGGGAACGTTCCGGCTATGCCGCGAGCGATGCCGGCCTCTTCTCCGGTGCGGTGGTCATCCTGACACCGGGTTCATCGTGTGAGACCGGGATCGGGGAACGGGTAACGTGGCTCTGGAAGACCTGCGGGGCGTTCACCCGCGAGATGAACCCCGAGGAGCACGACGAACTCATGGCGCGGATCAGCCACATGCCCCACCTGCTGAGCTTTGCATCCATGTGCCTTGCTGAAGATCTCGCGCTGCACAAACAGATCCTCGGTGCGGGATTCAGGGATTTCACCAGGATCGCCGCTTCAGATCACCTCATGTGGAGAGACATCCTGCTGGACAACAGGGAGCACCTGCTGGGGCTCATAGATCGGTACACGGAGGAACTCACACGGATCAGGAGCCTCATGGAACTCGGCTCGGAAGGAGCCCTTGCAGATACGCTTGCGCGGTATGCACAGATCAGGAGCACCCTCCAGTGAAAGCCCGGGGAGAAATCAGACCTCCGGGAGACAAGTCCATCTCGCACCGGGCTGTCCTCCTCTCCACGTTGACGGAAGGGGTCATGGACATCTGTGGACTCCTGCGATCTCAGGATGTTCTGAGCTCGTGCCAGGCGGTGCAGTCCCTGGGAATCGAGCTTAACTCCCAGGCCGAGCTGGTGACCATCCGGGGAAAGACCCCGCGGGAACCAAAAAAGGTTCTCGATGCGGGCAACTCAGGGACCACTGCACGGCTGCTGTGCGGGGTCTTTGCTTCCATGGACGGGGTGAGCACCCTCACGGGTGACGACTCCCTGGTGAAAAGACCCATGGCACGCGTGATCAGGCCGCTCGAGAGAATGGGTGCTCTGTTTCTCGCGCGCTCCGGCTCCTTTTTACCTCTATCGGTGAAGGGCTCGAGGTTGAAGGGGATCACCCACGAGATGGAGATCTCTTCCGCCCAGGTGAAGTCGGCCCTGATCATTGCAGCACTGAAGGCAGAAGGCACCACCTCCATCCGGGAACCCTGGCCCAGCAGGGATCACACCGAGCGCATGCTCGCCTACCTGGGAGCGCGCCTGGAGAAAAAAGGGACGGCGATCGAGATCACGGGACCCCAGACAATCCAGGCGGGAGAGATCACGGTTCCGGGTGACCCCTCGTCCGCGGCATTTCCTGCCGTGTGGGCAGCCTCCACACCCGGATCCGAGATTCGCATCAGGGATGTATGCCTCAATCCCACGAGAACCGCCTTTGTCAGTGTTTTGGCACGAATGAGGGCACAGATCGTCATGGAGAATACCCGGGAGACCTGCGGAGAGCCGGTGGGAGACCTTGTCGTCACCGGGGGAGACCTCCTCGGGACCACCATCGGGGGCCCTGAAATTCCCGCGCTCATCGACGAGATCCCGATCCTTGCCGTTGCGGCAGCCCGTGCCCACGGCACCACCGTGATCCAGGGGGCCTCAGAACTCAGGCTTAAGGAGAGCGACCGGATAACGGCGCTCACCCGGGGATTCTCCTCGCTGGGTGCCGAGATCCAGGAACTGGATGACGGCATGGTGATCGAGGGCCCGCTGAAGCTCAGGGCAGGCACGGTACAGACCATGGGCGATCACCGGATCGCCATGACGTTTGCCATCCTTTCCCGAATCTTCGATATCGAGGTCGAGCTCGACGATGCCGCGTGCGTGGCCATCTCCTACCCGGGATTCTTTCCCTCGATGGAGTCGCTTGCATGAAGCACACGACCATAACCATCGATGGCCCCGCAGGAAGCGGAAAATCAACGGTCGCAAGGATGGTGGCAGCCAGGCTCGGCTTCCTCTATCTCGACACGGGAGCCCTCTATCGAACAGCAGCCCTTGCCATCAGGCGCTCCGGCTGTGCCATCGAGGATGAGTCTTCCTGCGGTGCCGTTGTTGCGCGCTCGCACATCAGGTTTTCAGGAGACAGGATCGAGCTGGGCGGCGAGGATGTCTCCTCGGAAATCCGTTCCAACGACATCAGCGAACTTGCTTCCCGCATCGCATCCTACCCCCCGGTGCGCACGGCCCTCCTTGAAATCCAGAGATCATTTCAGGACATCTCATCTCTGGTTGTCGAAGGCCGGGATACCGGATCCGTGGTGTTTCCCGACGCAGCGGTGAAGATCTATCTCGATGCATCGAGTGCCGTCAGGGCCAGACGCAGGCATGACGAACTGGCGGGAAAAGGAGTTCTGATCAGCTATGAGCAGGTACTGCGTGACATGGAACTCCGTGATCAGCGGGACTCCACACGCTCTTCTTCACCGCTGGTTGTTCCAAAACACGCTGTTGTGGTTGATACGACACACCGTGATATCGACGGTGTCGTGCAGAAGATACTGGAAATTATCGAACAGTCGTTACCCGATCAGTAGACGATCCCTCGCTCTGATATCCTCTGAAGTCGCGTCCTTCCTCATCTCCAAGGCAACGTTGTCGATCATTTCCTTTGAGAAGTTTATGATGTCCTTATTGGAAAATCCGTTACGCACGAGCTCCTTGTACAGTGACCTGGCAAGGATCTTTGTGGCTCTGGGAGTATCCATATTCTTCAAAACTATGTCTAGATTTCCTCTTTTGCTCATCTCTTTCCCTCTCTGAGAACTCGCCATTCATATGCATTCTGCGTGCCAACTCATCCTTTTATAGAATCATGGCTATTTTTATATTGTTATGTCTTCCCGGCACCAGGGCACCATCGTGGTGCTGTGGTGATTCTGCAATAGCTGGGTGCAAAACATCTGTTGCATAATGGATTCAACTTCTATAGAAAAAATGCACCATGGGAAAGAACAATCCTGCTCAATACCGGAGCCTGGCTAAAAAAATTTCCAAAGTCGAACTCCTGCTGCTGTTTGCCCTGATCATGATGTGGGTGTTGACCTATGCATGGATGGGCGTGAAACGCTCGGAGCATCTGGAGACCATGTCTTCTCTCCAGCAGCAGATTCTGCTGCTCGCCAAAGACAGCATCGATCCGGATACCCATGACCTGAGGCAGGTATGGCCCCTTGGCCGGACCTTCCCGCTGCTCATCCTGAGGGGCTCCCTCATCGTGAACGGGACCATGGACGAAATCACCCGCGCGTCACAGGGTTTTCAGGAGGCGTTCGGAAACTACCTCAATGCTGATGTCCTGTTTACGGAAATGTCACGTTCGAAGAGCGGCTCCACCTGGATCAGGGCTGACCAGATCTCGGAGAGACAACGGGTCACCTGGCTGCACAGCAGAGAAGACGGCCTTACCTTCGTGATCGTCGCCCATGAAAAACCCCTCCTCGCACTCTCGGGGTATACGGGGTACAGCTTCGTCCTCATGCTCTGCGCCGTGCTTGGCTCGGCCCTGCTGCTGATGGCGCTCATCTGGGCACTCTCCTGGATGAGGCTCTCGGCGGTGAAGGGTCTCGTGCAGAACAAACCCTCCTGACGCTCGGATTCGCTGCACGCGACAACCGCAGTGCCTCTTTCCGGAGTTCCAGGGGGCTGGGAGGCTGCTGGCGGGAAGCGCTTCAGCAGAAATGCTCTTCCCGTTCAGATCACGGGGTGGGAGGTGTGGAGCCTTTCTTTCCGGAGCGACTGTACCGGGAAACCCTTCTCCGTCGCTTTTTCCCCGCATCGGTTTTGAAGATTTCCCTGAAATAGGCTTCAAAAGGATCGTGCTTCTCGGACCACTGCCCCATCACCACCAGGGCAAACAACCGTGAGGCGTCCTGGTAGCGCCCCCTCTTCTTCAAGGCCCACCGCATCCTGCCGGTTCGTGCGGCAGCAAGCATGTGTTCCAGGATGAAGAGGGTCTGGATCACCTGGGAGCGCAGAGCCTTGGGAAGCGTGATGGTCATGCCTGAGGCGAGAATCGCCTCTGTGAGGAGCTGAATCCTATCTCCATTCTGCTGTTCTCTTGCCTGGAAAAGATTGTGCGCCCAGGGGAAAAACAGAAGGCTGAACATAAACTCCTGGGAGGGGGGAGCATGCCCATTCCGTACGGCAGCATCCAGGAAGCCCAGGAGTTTCAGACATTGTTCGCCGTCCCTAGGCGATCTCTCGAGATGTTCGCCGACACCTCCCAGGATCGCATGGAGAATCCTGAAACGCAGGCCCAGCGAAAAGATATCCGCAGTATATCCGGACGTGAGATCCTTGTTCAACTCTTCGAAGAGACGGGCTCCGGAGCACGTCGCGAGGAGCTCCCTGCAGGAATCGATGGCATCGGCTGTCCGCTCCTCAATGGTGAAGCCCTGGCGTCCGGCATGGCGGATCACGCGCCATATCCTCACGGGATCTTCCCGGTACCTGGTCTCGGGCTCTCCGATGATGCAGACACGCCTGTGCTCGAGATCGTCAAGCCCGCCGACATAGTCGATGAGCGTAAAGTTCGAGATGTCGTAGAACAGGGCATTGATGGTGAGATCCCGCCTGAAGGCGTCTTCCCTGGGTGTTCCGAAGGTGTTGTTTCCCTCGGGCAGAGCATCGGAACCCTCTTCCGGTTCTCTGCGGAAGGTGGCCACCTCGATGATCTTCCCTCCCCTGAACCTGATGTGGGCAAGGCGAAAGCGCCTTCCGATGAGAAAGCAGTTTGCAAAGAGCTTCTTGATCTGCCCGGGCCGGGCATCTGTGACCACGTCAAAATCCTTTGGCTTTCTCCCGAGCAGAAGATCCCGGACCGCACCACCGACCAAATAGGCTGTGTGACCTTTGCGATACAGGCGATAGAGAACCTTGAGGGCATCAGGATCGATATCCTTGCGAGAGATCCGATGATCGGATCGCTTCAGAACCACAGATTCATGTCTCTGTCTGCTCATCTTCCTCACCATGATCGGTTTCGCTCTCTATTTTGTAGGATTCACTCGTCCACCGTATGAGATCGATCCCTTTGCAGCCGCGCGAACAGAAAGGTCGAAAGGGATTATCCTTCAAGGAGGTCGCCTGTCCGCAGGCAGGACACCTGATTGTCTTGGGGTGCTGCTTCGCGGTCATACCATGTTCACTGCTTCCCTGCACGGGATCTGCAGTGTGCTTCATCCGACACCTTTCCCGACTTCCAGGCTTTCCCGACCTCCAGGGAAGAACGCACCGTTTTCACTGTCGTACCCCGGGTAAACGTGTTCCGAGTGTTTCTGAATATCCTTCATTGATCCTCCCTGGCTCTATAGACGAGGTCTCCTGACATGTCAAATCACAAAATATGCCCATGGTGTGAATTATAGATGGTTTTTTTATATAATAAAATTCTATTGACTTCATTGAACAAAGAATGCTTCAAGTGATGGCACAGAACACGAAGATGGAACGGTACCATGCAGAAAAATATCCGACGGAAACGGCAGATCCTCAGAAACAGAACGCTGATCATGCGAAGCGCCCGTGAGCTGTTTCACAGGAAAGGCTTTTATTCCACCACCATGGAAGATATCGCCCAGCACTCGGGGTTCGACCGACGTACGATCTACAACCACTTCAAGAACAAGGAGGATCTCTTCGCAGCGCTGATCTCTTCCATCCTCACCGAAATCCTGAAGATCTATGACGAGATCCAGTTCGAGAACGTCAACCCCCTTGAAAAGCTGAGGAATCTGGTCTTCAGGCTCCTTGACCTCTACATCGAAAACTCGCAGCTCCTGAACACCTTCATGTCAGAGTATGAGATCAACGAGATCAAGAAGAAACGCACCATGTCCGTCTATCGACTCAAAAACATCAGCGCCTACCGGGAGATCGAGGCCCGCCTCGTAGACATGATCACGGATGCCCAGAAAGCCGGGCTGGTGATTGACGTTCACCCCTACATTCTCGCCGGTGTACTCAATGAGGTGATCCTGCGCAGTGTCATTGTGCTGCACAACCAGAAAGGTACACTCAAGAAGCACGATCTTCTCAAAGACATCTATGAAATCCTGGGGAAAAACGTGGTGAAGGGGCCTGCCGATCAGTCCTCTTCCTGAGCCTCGTTTCTCCGGACGAGCCCCCCGAAAATGTTCGATAAAAAAAGAGGGGTCAGCAAGCGCTGATCCCTCTTTTTTCTTTCCCTGGAACCTGTTGCCTACATCATGCCTCCCATGTCAGGCGGCATTCCCCCGCCCGGCATCATCGGGGAAGGTTTATCCTCGGGAATCTCCGCAACCATCACCTCGGTAGTGAGCAGGAGCCCGGCGACGGATGCAGCATGCTGCAGCGCCGATCTGGCCACCTTGGTCGGGTCGATGATCCCTGCTTTGAGCAGATCTTCGTATTCTTCGGCATCAGCGTTGAATCCCTGGCTGCCTTTGAGTCCCTTGACTTTCTCCACCACAATGCCGCCTTCAAGGCCTGCATTGACGGCGATCTGCCGCAACGGCTCTTCCATTGCCTTCTGTACGATCTTCACGCCGAAGGCCTGATCACCGGGAGCCTCGAACTTGTCGAGTTTATCAATGCAGCGAAGGAGCGCAACGCCACCGCCGGCGAGGAATCCTTCCTCCACGGCAGCACGGGTCGCGTGGAGCGCATCCTCCACCCTGGCCTTTTTCTCCTTCATTTCAGGCTCGGTAGACGCACCCACCTTGATGACGGCAACGCCGCCGGCGAGCTTTGCGAGCCGTTCCTGGAGCTTCTCGCGGTCGTAATCCGAGGTCGTTTCCTCGATCTGGGCCTTGATCTGGGTGATTCTACCCTGGATGTCCTTGCTTTTCCCGACACCTTCCACGATGGTGGTGTTGTCTTTATCGATGATAACCCTCTTGGCAGAACCGAGGTCCGTGACCGTGACGGATTCGAGTTTCCTGCCGAGATCTTCCGAGATGACCTGTCCACCGGTGAGGATGGCGATGTCTTCCAGCATTGCCTTGCGCCGGTCGCCGAACCCGGGTGCCTTGACCGCCGCGCACTTCAGCGTGCCCCGAAGTTTGTTCACGACCAGGGTTGCCAGGGCCTCTCCCTCGACATCTTCAGAGATGATCATGAGGGCCTTGCCCTGCTTCGCTATCTGCTCGAGCACCGGGATGATGTCGCGCATGTTGCTTACCTTCTTGTCGTAGATGAGGATGTAGGGGCTTTCCAGAACAGCTTCCATCCGTTCGGCATCGGTGACGAAGTAGGGGGAGAGGTAGCCGCGGTCGAACTGCATGCCTTCCACCAGTTCCAGGGTGGTCTCCATTCCCTTTGCCTCTTCCACCGTGATGACGCCTTCCTTGCCCACCTTATCCATGGCATCGGCGATGAGCTGACCGACCTCGGTGTCACCATTGGCGGAGATGCTTCCCACCTGCTCGATTTCTTTCTTGTCCTGGACCTTCTTGCTCATCTTCTTGAGCTCGTCCACAACCTTTGCCGTTGCCTTGTCGATGCCGCGCTTGAGATCCATGGCATTCATGCCGGCAGCGATGTATTTCAGCCCCTCGGTGTAGATGGACTGAGCAAGCACGGTTGCTGTGGTGGTACCGTCACCCGCGATGTCAGATGTCTTGGATGCCACCTCGCGTACCATCTGGGCGCCCATGTTTTCAAACTTGTCTTTGAGTTCGATCTCCTTTGCCACGGTGACTCCGTCTTTCGTGACGGTCGGTGCGCCAAAGGTCTTGTCCAGGATGGCATTACGCCCCCTGGGTCCCAACGTTGCCTTCACGGCATCTGCCAGCTTGTTTACACCGGCAAGAATCTTTGTCCGTGCATCCTGGTCGTAGAGTATTTCTTTTCCAGCCATGTTTTTCCTCCTTGATTACTGGATGACCCCGAGAATGTCGTCTTCCCGCATGATCAACAGCTCTTCGCCTTCGATTTTGATCTCGGTACCCGCATACTTGGAAAACAGCACCTTGTCTCCTGCCTTGACATCAACGGGGATGACCTTTCCGTCTTCAGTCTTCTTCCCGCCGCCCACTGCAATGACTTTTCCCATCTGGGGTTTTTCTTTCGCCGTGTCGGGGATGATGATGCCTCCCTTTGTTTTTTCCTCTTCCTCGATCCGCTTCACGAGAATTCGGTCCTGTAACGGCCGTACGTTCATATGCTTCCTCCTTAACGAAGTTTGTTAGCACTCATTTATGTTGAGTGCTAACACCGATACTAATATTATCTCGAAAGATCAAGGGCAAATTTTTTGTATTGTTCCATCAAATACGCGGACAGCTCCCGTGGCATATCAATATATTCTGGTTACGGACGATAGCTAGTTTATTCTTTATTTATCGAGATATTTCTTGTGTTTCATATCTTCAAGCCCGTCAACATCATGGTTCTCACGAGGAGTTCTTTCCGCAATCTGACATGCCTGTACACCGTGGTTCCCCTTTCACCAGAACTCAGGGGGCATGGGAGACATCGCTGTTGATTTGACAAGGGTGCAGACAATGTGCGACATACTCACCCACACGAATCCCCCCGTGGAAGGAGCCCTCGTATGCAGCGGATACCGAAACAGGTCTGGCTCGGCATCGCATTCATGTTCCTGTCCGCCCTTACCTATTTCATCCACTTTCTGATCTTCCGGGATCCCCACCACATTTTCATATACATGGTGGGTGACATCGCCTTTGTCTTTATCGAGGTCCTCATGGTGACCCTGATCATCCACGCCCTGCTCGAGCATCGGGAACGCCGCACCAGGCTCGAAAAGCTCAACATGGTGATCGGGATCTTCTTCAGCGAGATGGGGACCGAACTTGTGAGCTACTTCTCGGACCTCGACCCCAACCTGGAGACGCTCAGGGGGGAACTCACGGTTTCGTCCCACTGGAAGGATGCCGAATTCAGGGAGGTGACCAGGCATCTTGCCGCCTATGCCTACCGGGTGGAGCCGGAACGGCTGGATCTGGTCAAGGTGAAGGATTACCTGGTGAGCAAACGGGACTTCCTCCTCATGCTTTTAGAAAACCCGAACCTCATTGAACACGAACGCTTCACCAACCTGTTGTGGGCCGTGTTTCACGCAGCGGAAGAGCTCAGGTTCAGAAAAGACCTTTCAGCCCTGCCCCAGGAGGACATCGCGCACCTGACAGGCGACATCAACCGGGCCTATGGACTGCTCGTGTCCGAGTGGATCGCCTACATGAAGCATCTCAGGGAAAACTTTCCCTACCTCTTCTCTCTGGCAATCCGTACAAACCCCTTCGATGAGAACGCCTCGGTGATCGTCAAACAGGCCTGATGCGGTGAACATCGTCCCAACCAGCGGGCATCGAGGCACTCCATGAGCATGCACATCGAACTCGTCACCGTCGTGTTCATCGCAGTGGGGCTCGCCATGGATTCCTTTGCCGTGTCCATTACGAGCGGATCGACCATGGGCAAGCTCAGGGTACGCCATGCCTTCAGGATTGCCCTGTTCTTCGGGGGGTTCCAGGGGCTCATGCCGTTGATCGGCTATCTCTCAGGATTGAGCCTCCGCACCTACCTTGCACACATCGACCACTGGATCGCCTTTGGCCTGCTTGCCGGGATCGGGTGCAAGATGATCTATGAGTCCATGAAGATGGGCGACTCTGAGAGGAATTTCGATCCCACAAATCTCCTCGTGCTGCTGGGACTGTCCGTTGCCACGAGCATCGATGCCCTGGCCGTGGGCATCAGTCTGTCGATGATCAAGGTCGATATCATCGTTCCAGCCCTCGTCATCGGGCTGATCACCTTCGGATTCTCACTGGCAGGCGTCTACATCGGGAAACGTCTCGGACACATCTTTGAGAGAAAAATCGAACTGCTTGGTGGGGTAATCCTTATCGGTATCGGGGTGAAGATCCTGCTGGAGCACCTCCACGGATAAGACCTCGAATAAGACAAGAACTCCGGGTTCCGCCCTCGATCCTGAAACGAGACCCCCCTCACTGTTCCCTGAAGACCTCACCCCGAATGCACTGCCGCGTGAAGGTGTATCGACGGCGGACAATTCCCGGTGCAGGGTCCGGGACGATTCTAGCGGTGTCGAAGGAGATCACGGGAACCGGAGTGACCGGTTACCTCGGTCGCTCCGCAATTTTGAATTCCTTGCCTCCCGCCATGAGAACCCTGCCGTTGAGCCATGCATCAACCCTGAAGGTGCCGTATCCCCCGTGGGTGGCGAAGTACTCTGTCATGCTCGTTCTGAATCCATGGATCTTGGCATATCCATCGTCACTGGAGAGTGTGGTTCTATTCCGGAGCACCTCTTTCCCGTTTGGCCCGGTGATCGCATAGAGAAGATCATCCCCCTGTCGTGCATTCTCGGGAACGATGTAGATGACCATGCTCTCGCCCTCGTAGAAAAACCAGTCTTCTCCGATGCGTTCATCAATCCAGGGATCGAATCTGCCGTTGAGATTCCTGTCTCGATATTTTATGGTGATGATCTGATCTGTGGTGGGAATAACCTGCGGTTTCGGCTTTTTCTTTCTGTGTGCACACCCCCAGAGTCCCAGAACCCCAAGGACGGCAAGACCACCGACCCCCTTCACAAAAGTTCTTCTCGTCATTCCCCTGTGCAGCTGATTGATCTCATCCATGAAGTGCATACGATTCCCTCTGTCATGAGTTTCTTGCGGTTTGTCGCCATCAGTGACCACGCTCGAGCGGGGTTTGCATCCCCTCTCCCCCTTTTGCTCAGTACTCTGCAGAACACAAGACCGTGTACGGGTATCACCATCACCTCTATACCAGCAACCGCTGTAAAATCCAACCCATTATCTCTGCGTATACCCCGTGATGGAGCACATCACCACACCCCCCGCCGGTGCACGATCAGCTCGCAGGGGCATCGCTTTCATCCTTCAGTCTCATGGGAACGCCGCCAACCTCTTGTGAAACCCGGCCAAAGAGTTCAGAGGTTGTTGTCTCCAGGTCGTGAATACGGACACTCACCGCTCCTTCGGGGCACACGGATGCGCACACTCCACAGCCCTTGCAGCGTTCTTCATCGTGAAACGCCTTGGCGTTGCGCAGGGTGATCGCCTGCGTGAAACAGCGGGAGACGCACGCTCCACAGCCGGTGCACCTGTCGTTGTCGACCTCGATGGTGATCCCCCGGAGGCGGTGAAACAGGCCCTTCGACTCCTCGGGCAGGTACTTATATCCGAAGAACAGTGTGCAGCAGCAGGGGCAGCAGAAACACACGGTCAGGAACGGACGGTCCTTCGAAACGTTCCAGATGACATTGTCCCCTGCCGCATGGCCCATGAAGGGGATCAGCCCGGCATCCACAGCCTTGTGGAGATGTGCGATGGCCTCTTCGACCGTGGCGTGTCTCGCCACCGTGGTGTCCTCCTCCTCGGTCGCAGCGCCGATGTGCAAACATCCCGTGTGAATGTCGTACGAGGTACAGCCCCTCGCCTCCCTGCAGGTGCAGCGGTGGATTATGGTGCGGTGGTCAGATTCTCGGATGATGTTTTCCAGAACCACAACAGGAAGCGGAGTGCTCACAGACGTGACCTGTGCATTGATGGGAAGGTGTGAGATATTGAACATGTCTCGCTGAATCGATTGTGCCCTGATCCCTGCCACGAGTTTTCCGAGAATGGGCACGGATGGTGGTATGTAGGACAGCTTCCAGAGCTTGGCGAGAATCCAGAGATACCAGGCCGGTCTTTTCCCCATGACATTCCCCTCGATACCGTAGTTTCAGTGGCTGTGCTTGTCTGAGAATACCACCTTGCGCCTACAAACACAAAGGGTTTGAGCATCTCCGTCGGTTCGGCTGCCCCGCCCCCACAGCCCGTGAAGCTTCCACGCACGTGATGATCACGAGGTGGTTCGTTCTGCAGGGGACTTCATCGGGAGGCCACCGTGATGGTTCCTCAGAGTGGTTGATTCAATAGGGGATCCTGTGGTCGGGGGAAATCCGGCATCCTGCAGCACAGGGAAGAGAGCCGAAACTGGTCGGGAAGCGGGGATTTGAACCCCGGACCCCAGCGTCCCGAACGCTGTGCTCTACCAGGCTGAGCCACTTCCCGAAACCGAGTCTATCTATAGAGAAGATCACGCCGCAAAGTCAAGCAGCAGGTGTACCCTAGTTGCGCTTTTTCTCGTAGGTGATGAACGATTCTCTTACCACCCGGTGATCCATCCGGGTATTGACGTCGATGGGATAGGTGCCCTTGTCAAAGGCAAAGAGGTCTTTTCCCAGGCGCTTGAAGGGCATGGTAAGCTCTGCCTTGAAGAAGAGCTCGCTCTTGTCCCTCCCCGACTGCAGGGCATCGTTCCTTCCCCCGATGGAAATTGCCAGGGGTGTTATGGGTCGTATCATCATGGTGAGGCTCAACCCCTTGAGGTCATTTCTGTCCCTGCCGCTGTAAAAATACATTCCCGGCCAGAGCGAGATGAAGCTTGCATCCGGGATGGGAATTCCCATGGCGAGGTCAAAGCCCGGAAGGGCCTCTTTGCCCCGGTTCTCACCGGAGATCGGCAGGTAGACGTTCATGTGGGCGGAAAACGCCGAGTGGAACACCTCGAACCCTGCCCCAAGGCGCTTGTGACTGTTGTCCCCGGTGTAGTCGAAGAACAGGTTGTACCCGGTGATGATCTGGCCCGACATGGCAGGCATGCGCGTTCCAAGCCCCAGGTCAACCCCCAGCTTGGCATGTGTGAGGGTGAGCATCGGCTGGGTGAAGAGATACATGGAATCCACTGATCCCAGGGAGATCATGGTCTCTGCGGTATAGCCCGGTCGTGATTCGTCGGAAAGCCTCATGCTGCCCCCTGCCCAGATGGGCTCCGGCGGAGCCGCTAAGACCGACGTGCTCAAGAGACACAGGAAAAGTGCTACACAGATCGTCCTCATCATTGTTCCTCCCCGTAGTTACGGTGTGCTGCTTGGGTCACCTGTCATGTGAGTGTTCTCCCACACGGACCTGATGCTCACGCAGGCCTCTTCAGGCTTGACAATGGTCAATGTTTCCCTGTGGAGCATCCACATATAGTTGATCTGGCTCGTATCGTATGGCGGAATGCTCACCCTCGGGCAGATCCTGACATGGGGGGTGAACAGACCGTTGTCCAGCAGAAAGTAGAGCGACATGTTCAGGCTCGACATGTTGAGAGAATCAATGTACCGCATGACGCTCACGATTCCCTCTGCCAGCTGATCCAGCGTCTGCCCCGCTAGTTCCCAGGGGTAGCGGACATGATTGAGCACCCCGATGACATCGAAAATTCCCATGGGCGCAAAGGCAACCAGCCAGGTCATCTCTTCTGTCCTGGAAATCAGACGCTCAGCGAGCCTGTGCTCCTCCTGAACGAGGTCTGGCCAGAAATCCCTCTCGGTGGCCTGCCGGTACCTGTCCAGAGAAGAGAGCAGGTCCACATAGTAGTTTGTGGGCGAGCTCGAGGCCATGATCTGCAGGTGCGGGTGGATGATGGAACCACCAGCCAGGGGCATGTAGTTCCAGTTCACCGACTGGTAGATCATGTCCTTCTGTCGACGATACACATCCTGGAGGTAGCTGACGCAGCAGGAAAGCGCATTCGATATGTTCTCCGGGGTGAATTCAGAGAGCCCGAGGTAGTGGGAGCGGGTCATCACGGTGACTGCACCGTTTTCATCATAAGGAAAGGCGTTCGGTACGCAGAGCGCCTCACCCTTTGCGTACCGCTCCTGGTCCACGAGATCGGGATGAAATTTGGGGGTGACAAGCTCTATCACCTCGGGACAGAAGGGACAGAACTTCTGTGAGCTCTCCACCACGGCACTGATATCGGCTTTTTTCACCTCTCGGATCGGGAAATCAAGGATCCTGGTTGAGTGGCCGGTCAGGGGATCGTAGCGAATTTCAGAATGCCACTCCGTTTCGGTAAAATTGTGAGATGGATCCAAATAGCGTGATATTTTCAATACCTTAACAAATTCCATACTTTTGATCAATACTATATGCTCTCCGGTGGGTCAAGGAGATTAGCCACGGCAACGAGATTGCACCTGCTCCAGAAGACGCTGCGAGGTTTCCTTGCTATTCAGTTCGGCTAACTGTATAATACCAGGGTTGAAATCACCAGAACAGAGGAGGCCCCCCCAGAGCCCATGGAATGCAAGGAAGAAAAGAACCGATCCATCTGCAACTGCACCTATGAGCCCTGCAGCAGAAAAGGACTCTGTTGCGACTGCCTGCACTATCACCGGAGAAAGGGACAGCTTCCAGCCTGCTTCTTCCCTGCAGATGCTGAAAAAACCTATGATCGCTCCATCGAGAACTTTATCCGACTCTACCACGAGCGGGGCAGATGGTGGTAGTGCTCCGATGAAAGACCCCCTGATCGCCAGAGAGCGAATGATTGAGGAGCAGCTTCAATCCCGCGGCATCAGGGACCAGCAGGTCCTGGCAGCATTCCGGGAGGTGCCACGGCACAAATTCGTGGAAGACTACCTCAAGTACAAGGCCTACGAGGATTATCCTCTTTCCATCGGATTCGGGCAGACGATATCACAGCCCTACATGGTTGCCATCATGACCGAAGCGCTCCGTGTACAGCCTTCCCACAGGATCCTGGAGATCGGGACCGGTTCAGGGTACCAGGCCGCCATTCTCTCACGCCTGTGCAGCCTGGTGTATTCCATCGAACGGGTGAGCGCCCTTGCCTCCCGGGCCAGAAAGACCCTCGATGAACTCGGATATTTCAATATCCACATCCGTATCGGTGACGGCACCCTAGGGCTTCCCAATGACGCACCGTATGACGGAATCATCGTCACCGCAGGCGCACCACACGTACCAGAAGCGCTCATCGAGCAGCTCAACCAGGATGGCAGCCTTGTCATCCCCGTGGGAGATCAGAGCCTCCAGGACCTCAAACGGATCACCAGAACGCCGGAAGGGGTGAAGGAAGAGTCCCTCGGTGGGTGCCGCTTCGTGAAACTCATCGGAAAGAACGGGTGGTCAAGCTGATCGGTCTCTTTGTGAGGAGATGGTTCGGCGGAGCACCTGGAGCACAGAAACCAACTCCTGAGACAATACAGCCACGAAGCACGATACCGTGTTCTGATCCCCGGCCTTCGGGAAAGAACGCCTTTTTCTCGCGGTCAATCCTTCGGGCGGCCGCGCCCCCGAAGTGAGCGTCTACCCCCAGGAACCGTCCCAGAGACTGAAATTTTTCAACAGGGAAAGTCCGTATCTCCCGCTCTTTTCGGGGTGAAACTGGGTGGCGACAATGTTGTCTCTGGCAAGAACAGAGGGGAACGTGATCCCATACTCGGTTTGCGCCACGATGTTCTCCACGTTGGCGGCATCGGGGTAAAAGGAATGGACAAAGTAAAACTGTGCATGGGTGTCGATACCCTGAAGCACAGGGTGGTCCTTGATAACCTCTATGGTGTTCCATCCCATGTGGGGGATTTTCTCTCCTGCCTCTGGAAATCTCCTCACCATGCCGGGAATGATACCGAGGCACCGGGCCGAATCCTCCTCGCTTCCATCGAGAATGATCTGGGTTCCGAGACAGATGCCGAGAAACGGGATCCCGCGTGAGATCACCTCGCGGATCACCTCATCGAGTTTCAGGGCCCTGATCGTCTCCATGGCACTGCCTGCCGCGCCGACACCCGGAAAGATCACACGACTGGCAGAACGTATCTTGGCAGCATCACTGGTGATGCTGCAGGCAATTCCCAGGTGCTGCACAGCCCGGTGAACAGAGCGGAGATTGCCTGCCCGATAATCAATGACGGCGATCATAGCGTTGATTCGTTGCCGGTAGATCCACGGGAATCAGCTCCCCGGTTCAGTTCCGGGGGGTTCCTGTGCCCTGAAAAGTCCACGATGGTGACTCGACGGGTATCAGGCACTCGCGATTTCTACAATGCGATCCAGGAGCCGAAGTATGCCAGGAGAACACCGATGATCAAACCCGCACTGCCAACCTTGAGCCTGGTGTCGCTGTTCGCGAGCGACCCGAAGAGATCGAGGAAGGAGGTGCTCTTATCCCCGGCAGAGGGGTTGGCCATGGGTATGATCAGTTTCAGGGTTTCCGTGATCTTCTGAATCGAGCTGTCTTTGAGAACGAGGATGATGCAGCTCGCGATGATGACGAGATACGCATTCAAGAGCACGAAGACACCGAAGATGAACCCCGAGAGTCCCATCTTGGGATGAACCGTGTCCGTATTCATTTCCAGGCTGATGGGAACCTGGAACGAGGATGAACGATCGTTGTCTCCACCACATCCCGACATGCCCAAACTCAGCACGATGCACAGGACAATAAGCCCTACCATTACAGTGCGCACTCATCGGCCTCCACTCTGATTTGTCCAGCACTATACAGGGACTGCGTCTTCGCTGTCAACATCCTTTAAAGTCTCGTCACCTTGGGTGCCGATGTATCTGGTGACATCAACGGGGAGGATGATCGAGGTGGGCGAGTTTGACGATCTCATCTGTGAATTTGTCGCGGAATCAAAAGAACACATTGCCGACATCGAGGAAGACCTCATCAGGATTGAGGCAGACCGTCAACGAATCGATCCTGACGTGATCAACAGGGTGTTCAGGGCAGCACATTCCATCAAGGGCAGCGCCAGGTTTCTCGAACTCAACACCATCGGCGAGCTTGCCCACAAAATGGAGGACGTGCTCAATCTCATCCGCTCCGGCACGATTCTGCCCACGAACACCGTCTCCACACCCCTGCTCCAGGCAGCGGACATGCTGAAGGTCATGTTCGATACTGTCACGGAGAGCAACGATATGGACATCACCGAGCACCTTGGAGCACTCCAGGCTATTCTCGACGGCACACAGCAGGCTGAACGCCAAATATCCGCACCCGGCATGATGGCAGGGGAACAGGATCTGTTCACCCTGTTCGCTGTAGAAAGAGCAACCATCGAGTCCAGTCTGAGATCCAGCAACCTCTACGTTCTCGGTGCCATACCAGGGGACAAGGACATCGGGGCGTTCATGTCCGAGCTCGGACAACTCGGTGAGGTGCTCGGGTTCACCGAGCATCAGAGCGGCAGTCCATGCTTTCTCTTCTCCACCATCATGGAACCGGACTTGATTCCTTTTGCCCTGGGCATTCCCCCGGACAGCATCACGCAGATCGAAAGACCGCCCGCCCAAACAGAAGACAACTCCTGCACCGAGAAGCCTGTACAGACCCCCCCGTGGGGTGTGAACCCTCAGAAGCGAACCGATCTCCTGCAGAAGGATAAAGAACTGCCACAGGGGCATGATACGCCTTGTGACGACACACCACCCGAAGTCAGACCCATGCCTGAGGAGGAATGGAAGAACAACCCTGCCCCCATCGAGTGCCCGTCCTTCATCACCTTCACCCTCGACAAGGAGATTTACGCGGTTCCCATCACGTCCGTTGAAGAGATCATCGGCCAGCACGAGATGAGCCTGCTGCCCAACGTCCCGGATTTCATCAAGGGAGTGATCAACCTCAGGGGGGAACTCATTCCCATCATGGATCTCAGGATCAAATTCGGCCTTCCACGAAAAGCCCCTGATCAACCCGCTGTGTTCCTCATCCTTCGCGTCGAGGAAAAGATTGTCGGAACGATTGTGGACACCGTTTCGGATGTGCTGACCATACACCCGAAGAAGATTCAGAAAAGACCGTCTTTTGCCACAACCATGTCAAAGGATTTTATCGAAGGCGTTTACAAGGATCAGGAAGACATGGTGATCCTGGTGAGTGTTCCTGATCTGATCAGACCCGATGAATGGTTTCTGGGGCAGGGACTGACTAGAGGTCCTTCTTTGCCGACTGTCCAAACGAACTGATGATCAACCCCACCATTGCCAGGGTAATGTAGGTGTCAGCCAGGTTGAAGGTGGGCCAGCGGAAACTCCCCACAGAGAAGCTCAGGAAGTCAACCACCTCGTTGAACAGGTACCGGTCGGTAAGATTTCCGATGGCGCCCGCCACAATCAGGCTCATGGTCAGTTTCAGCACGACCGATGCTCTTGAAGCCTTGAAAAACACGAAAAAAACCGCAACGAACGCCACAAGAGTCACTCCGGTGAAGAAGAGGGTTCGGTACGTCTCGGGAAGCGACTGGAGGAGGCTGAAGGCGGCACCGGGATTCCTGGTGTGAATGATGTCGAAGAATCCGGGAATCACCGTAAACCCCTGCCCTATGTCCAGCGACGAGACGATGAGCCTCTTGGTCCACTGGTCGAGGACATAGCAGGGCAGTGTCAGTAACAATCCCCACAGGAGCGCTGTCTTCAGTCGTGCCGTGTCCATCCCTTCTCTGACTCGTTGACCGCTGTTGGTTCCCTATGCGAGCTGCTGCGCACAGCGTACGCAGACATCAGGATGCTGCTGGCTCGTTCCGATATCCTCGCTGTAGTGCCAGCATCTCGGGCACTTCTGTCCCGCCGCCTTTCGGGCCATAACTCCAAGCCCGCTGAAGGTTTCGCTTTCTACAAACGGGCCATCACCCTCGCTCACCGTGACTCCCGAACAGATGAACACATCAGCCAGGGCCGGTTCCACCTGCCGCAGAAAGGTCAGGGTGTCGCCGGATCCTGTCAATGTCACCAGTGCATCAAGGGAATGACCGATCACCTTGTCTCTCCGGGCTCGTTCCAGCTCCCTTGCCACATCCTGACGAAGGGCAATGATACGCTCCCATTTGTCGTTGAGCTCCTCGTCCTTCAAGGCAGCGTCTGGCCGGGGCATGGAACACAGGTGCACACTCTCGGGTTTTCCGGGGAAGGCAGGGATGAAATCCCAGATTTCTTCAGCGGTGAATACCAGGATGGGCGCGATGAGCCTGGTGAGCGCGTCGATGATCCGAAACAGTGCGCTCTGAGCAGATTTCCGCTCGAGGGAATCCGCCCGGTACACATAGAGCCGGTCCTTGAGAATATCGAGGTAGAAGGAACTCATGTCCACCACGCAGAAATTGTGCACCAGCTGATAAATGACGTAGGGTTCAAACTCTTCGTATGCCTTGTTCACCTTTTCTATGAGCTCCTGGGTGACATGGAGTGCGTAGCGGTCGATCTCCAGCATCTTCTCGGAGGGAACAAGGTCTGTTTCAGGATCGAACCCGTTCAAGTTGCCCAGTATGAACCGGGAGGTGTTGCGAATCCTCCGATAGGTTTCCACGAGACGCTTCATGATTTCGTCTGAGATCCTGATGTCTGACTTGTAATCCTGCGCGCTCACCCACAGCCTGAGGATCTCCGCTCCGTACTTCGAGATGATCTCCTGGGGACTGATGGTGTTGCCCAGGGACTTGGACATCTTCCTGCCCTCTCCATCCACCACAAACCCGTGGGTGAGGACACTCCGATACGGGGCGGATCCCCGTGTCCCCACTGAGGCCAGGAGCGTGCTGTGAAACCAGCCCCTGTGCTGGTCGGACCCTTCGAGGTACATGTCCACCGGCACCCCGAGACGTGGGTCGTGCTCACAGACCGCGGCGTAGCTCACCCCGGAATCGAACCACACATCAACAATGTCCTCCTCCTTGACAAACTCGGTGCCGGAACAGTTTTCACAGCACGCTCCCGGAGGCAGCAGATCCTTCTCGGACCGGATGAACCACGCGTCCGCCCCCTCCGTCTCGAAGATTTCAGCCACATGCTCGGCAATCTGTTCAGAGGCCAGCACCTCCGAGCAGTTCCTGCAGTAGAAGACCGGGATGGGAACACCCCAGGCCCTCTGACGAGAGATGCACCAGTCAGGCCTGTTTTCCACCATGCCGTAGATACGGTCCTTACCCCATGACGGAATCCACCGCACCTGTTCGATGGCGGTCAGGGCTTTTTTCCTCAGATCGTCGTGCTCCATGGAGATGAACCACTGGTTCGTTGAACGGAAAATAATGGGGTTCTTGCACCGCCAGCAGTAGGGATAGGAGTGGTCAAAGGCATCCACATTCAGGAGCGCACCCTCGCGCTGGAGGGCATGGTTCACGTTGTCGTTGGCATCGAAGACAAACTGCCCGGCGAATTCCTCCACCTCAGCGGTGAACTTCCCCTCGTTGTCCACCGGGGCGTAGATGTCCAGGCCGTACACCTTGCCAATCTCGTAGTCTTCCTGCCCGTGGCCGGGAGCGATGTGCACACAGCCGGAACCAGCTTCCAGGGTGACGAACGGGGCGAGGATCATGAGAGAGTCACGCTCGTAGAGGGGATGCCTTGTTTTGAGCCCATCCAGAAGAGCCCCCTTGAAGACAGCCAGGGTGCGGTACTCATCGACGCCGATCTGCCCCATGACTTCATCCACCAGATCGGTTGCCATGATGAGGACGCCAAAGGGCCCGGTCTTCACGGCGGAATACTCGAGATCGGGATGCAGGGCGATGGCGAGATTCGCCGGAATGGTCCAGGGTGTGGTGGTCCAGATCACCACGTATACGTCGTCTTTGTGTGTCGAGAGTTCGGGGATCTTGCCCGAGATGTCAGAGGTCATCCTGAACCTGACAAAGATGGCCGGTGTTCTCTGGTCGTGGTATTCCACCTCCGCCTCGGCAAGTGCGGTCACACAGGTGGCACACCAGTAGACGGGCTTTCGGGCCTTGTAGAGTGATCCCTTTCCGATAAACTTCCCGAGTTCGCGCACGATGGTTGCCTCGTAGGCATAGTCCATGGTGATGTAGGGTTCTTCCCAGACCCCCAGGACCCCGAGACGCTGGAACTCTTCCCTCTGGATAGCGAGAAATTTCTGGGCATACTCCCTGCAGTGTTTCCTGATCTCGGCTTTTGTCATCTGCACATTCTCGTCCTGGAGCCCGATCTCGACCTGATGCTCGATGGGCAGTCCGTGACAGTCCCACCCGGGGAGATAGAACGTGTCGTGCCCTTTCATGAACAGAGATTTTATGATGATATCTTTGAGCACCTTATTGAGCGCAGTACCCAGGTGGATGTGTCCATTCGCATACGGAGGGCCGTCATGGAGGATAAACTTCTCCCTGCCTCGTGAGTGTTCGAGTATCTTCTCGTAGAGGTTCGAGTTTTTCCAGCGCTCAAGCATCTCCGGCTCTTTTTCAACGAGTTTGGCCTTCATGGGAAATTCGGTGCTCGGCAGACACAATGTCTCCTTGTAATCCATGCCTTCCTCCTTGGTTTTTCAAGACTACCGACTCTATCCCAGAGAATGAAGAATTGTCAATGATCCGAATTGAGCGAAATTTCCCCCAGAGCAAGGACTTGTCGGGGTCTGCACCATGAGGCATCGGGTCACAAGCGCAGGTGCGCCCTTCACGGCGATCTGTGCCCACTCCCCGGAAGAAGCGGAATTCATCAGGATCGTACCCTGCAGGCACGTTCCACGTTCCTTCGCCCCCAGGGGTGTTCACTCGAAGAGGGGTTCACAACAGTCAATCCCTTGATACTCATGAAGTTTTGTTTGCATTACTCCGGGTGCAGGGGTATGGTATCTGTGTATGGAGACACCCAGAAGGCTTGTCCTCTGCGCACTTGCCGCCGTGATCATTGTCTTGGCACCCGGTGTGAGAGCCTCAGGTGAAGAGGTCGTCTTCAATGGCGCCGTCTTCACGGATGACAGCACAGAACTCCACAAAAATCGCTATTTCAGCGAGTATGCGAGAACCGTGGATTTTGCCTTCATCGGCTATGGCTACGGAGATTTCCGTGGGTACACCCTGAGACAGGTCTTCAGCCAGAACTACTCGTACCTGGGAATCGAGTGCGTCATTATCCGGGAAACCGGCTACATTCCCACACCGGAATCCCCCGAAGACGATTCACCAATTACCCTCGAACACTACACCCGCTTTCTCTACTACGCCAAAGACGATCAGAACAATATCCACCTCATCAACGTCTCCGGTGACACCACGCTGCTGTATCCCCACAACCCGGTCATCGGCCAGCGCGTGTTCGGCGGATATGTCGATGCAGTGGGATATACCCGGGGAAACCTTTCTGATTGTCTGATCATCGTCCGTGATTCGCTGCCCTGGGGATTTCCCGATCGGATGACGGAGTACCTCATACCGGGCTCGGGAATCGCTGCGGTTGCATACAACTACAATGGCGGGATGCATGGCTTTTCCGCTGACGGGACGCCACCGGAACTCGCCAGGAGAGACAAGAGCACCTGGGAAGAGTGGGTCAATGACAGGTGCTTCATCTCCGCCAGTGGAGGACACCGCTCCTGGCAGGATCTGGATCTTCCTGAAAAGACACGCCCATGAGACGGGAAGCGGGCTCCTGAACCAGCAGGGCTGTTCCATCTCGGGGTGGTCTCAGTTCGTAGAGGCCTTTACCGAGATAGATCTTGACACGTGGCGCAATCCATATTGAAATACGGGACAGCTCTATCGATGCCGCACACACGAACCCGTCGTCGCGGTGGAGGAACGATATCCCTTTGTACAGGAGGGGCGAATCCATGATCGCATACCAGCTCACCATACCCACGGAGAACAGGCCGGGAAAACTCTCGGAAGTCTCCCGCATCCTTTCCCGAGAGAAGATCAACATACGGGCCATCACCATCTCCTCCTATGGGGACAAGGGATTCTTCAACATCCTGGTGGACGATCCCAAGCTTGCCCGCAAGGTGCTTTCCAGCGAGGGTGTGCCGGTCAGCCTCAAAGAGGTCCTTGCGGTCATCATCGACGACAAGCCGGGTGGCATGGACAAGCTCGTCGCCCTCCTCGCAGAGCAGAACATAAACATAGAAAACGCCTATGGTTTTGTCCTGGAAAGCAACAAGACTGCAGTCTTTGTGGTGGATGTGTCCGATCTCGAGGCTGCCCAGAAAACCCTTCGAGAGCACAAATTCAAAACCCTGAGCCCTGAAGCCCTGGCATCCATCGAGCCCTTCCACTACATGAAATACTGACTGCTTCCTCACGAAACAGGGCGCCTGCTCCCTGGCGATCCCGTGTGCTGTTCATGCACCTGGGCTACGAAACGTGCTGAAAACTCCCGACGTGTTCTTCGAGCCGCGCAATCCCCTGCAGTCTGTGTCTGTGCAGCATGGGCTGGCTTCCCGAGAGAATGGGAAGCGATGTTCGTTACCTCATGAGGCCAGGGAGGAACAGGGCGATCTGGGGGAACGGGATGAGGAGAAAGGTGGTGATGATCAGTGCAATCAGCATGGGGATGACACCCTTGAAAATGACCGTAAGCGGCACGTCACGGGCAACGCCACTGACCACATAGACATTCACTCCCACCGGTGGCGTGATGACACCGATCTGGGTGATGAGCACAATGATGACACCGAACCAGATGGGATCATACCCGAATTCCAGAACCACGGGATAGAAAATGGGGATCGTGAGCATGATGAGTGCCAGCGAGTCGATGAAGCACCCCCCGACAAAGTACACCGCGATGATGAAGCCCATGATGACTGCCGGGGGCAGCTGAAAGGAGGAAATCCAGTTCGCGATGTCGTAGGGAATGCGGGAGATGGCAAGGAAGTGGCCGAAGACTGTTGCACCCGCAACGATGATCAGGATCATGCAGCTGATCCTGGTGGTTTCGAACAACGCACCGACAAACCCATCCCAGGTGAGATGTTTCTTGGCGATGGCCACGACCAGGGTCGTGAATGCCCCGATGGCACCAGCCTCCGTCGGGGTGAACATTCCGCCGAACAATCCCCCCATGACCAGGACAAAGATGATGATCATTTCAACCAGGCCCGAGAGCGAAGCGATCTTTTCCTTCAGGGTCGCCCGGGGTCCTGGTGGTCCCAGGTCAGGCCTCAGTCTCGTCCAGATAACGATACTCATGATGAAAAGTACCGTCAGGAGAATTCCCGGAAACACCCCTGCGAGGAAGAGCTTCCCGATGGACTGGCCGGTCATGATGCCGTACACGATGAAGATGACGCTCGGCGGGATGAGGATTCCCAGGCTCCCTCCGGCCGCAACGACCCCTGTGGCGAGCTCGGGTTTGTAATTGTACCGTTTCATCTCTGGCAGCGTGGCTGCCGCCATGGTGGCCGCGGTTGCGTTGGTGGAGCCACAGATGGCTGAGAACCCTGCGCAGGCACCAATGGTTGCAATGGCGAGCCCGCCGGGGCGATGACCGATGAACTTGTAGGCGGCATCGAAGAGTCGTGAGCTGATCCCGGAATGAAAGGCCAGCTGCCCCATGAACACGAACAGCGGGATCACCGTGAGGCTATAGGAGCCGAAGACGGAAACAAAATCCTTTGCCAGGAGGTTGAGGGCTGCATCGAAATTCACGATGTATCCGAATCCGACAAACCCGATCAGTGCCATGAGGAAGCCCACCGGCATCCTGAAAAAAATCAGGGTGAACAGTGCGATGATGCCGATGATGCCGACCAGTGTGGGGCTCATTCTATTTCTGCCCCCCTGAACTGCCTGATGAGTTCGATGACCAGGACCACGCAGAGCATGGCGAACCCGATGGCTACGCCGTATATAAAGGGATATGTGGGCATCTGCAGGGTTGCAGAAACTTCACCGCTTGCCTTGAGGCTCTGTGCGTACTGTCCGCACTCCCATGAGGCAAAGGAAAACAGAATCAGGGCGGCAAGCGTGTTGACGATATTGAGAATCACCCGGGCAATCCAGGGGAGTCGCTGTGCCAGAAAATCAACGGCGATATGGCCCCTGCACACAGTGGTATAGGGCAGCGCAAAGGCCACCACCACTGATCCCACAAGTCCCACGACCTCGTAGGTGCCCCGCAGCGGGCTGTTGAAGAAGTACCGCAGCGTCACGTCAGCCGTGATGAGCAGCATCATGAAGACAACGGCAGCCGCAGCGACCCAGTTCACCCACTCGGATACGAGCGCCGTCCACTTCTCTACGCGTATAAACGATAGCATGATCCGTCCCGATGCCGTGCGGGCGCGATGCAGCCGGACTCAGCTGACATGCATCACCCCCCTGTTCCAGGTGTATCAGCCCGAGCTATTCCTGTCCGTAACGAGCAATGAGTTCCTTCAGGAGGGCCACATTCTTCTCGCCATCGACCCCCCGTTCCTTGGCTGTTTCGATGTATTCATCGATCACGCTCTTGACTGCAGCCTCCCAGTTCCTGCCCTCTTCTTCGCTCAGGGTCACGATCGAGTTTCCGAGTTCAGTGGTAAAGGCTCGTCCCTCTTCGTCCGCCTCGTCCCAGATATCACCGTGGACATCGATCCACTCGCTGCTCACCTGCGCGAAAATCTGCTGAATATCCTTGGGAAGCCCCTCCCACTTGGCCTTGCTCATCACCACGAACATGGCCGTGGTGTAGCCGATCATGTGACAGTCGGTGGTATGTTTTATCACCTCGGCCTGCTTCCATCCCTTCAGTGTTTCGATAGGTGCGAAGGTTCCCTCCACCACACCCTTCTGGAGCGCCTCGTAGGTGTTTCCCTGGGGCATGGCCACGGGAACACCGCCGAGTGCCTGAACGACCTTTGCACTCAAACCAGTGGAGCGGATCTTCATACCACTGAGCTGGTCGAGGTTCTCGACGGGTTTCTGGGTGTGGAGCAGTCCTGGACCATGGGCATGGATATAGAGCACCTGGACATCCTCAAGCTCCTGGGGTTTCGTCTGGGCGTAGAATTCGTTGGCCACACGAGTCGCAACCTTCCCGCTTGCATAGCCAAGGGGCAGGTCTACTGCCTCCATCACCGGAAACTTTCCTCTGGTATAGGCAAAGCAGGACATGCCGATATCGGATATCCCCCTGAACACACCGTCAAAGCAGGCATCCGCAGCGGTCAGCGTGCCGCCGGGATACACGTTGATCTTCACCGCCCCCTCGGTCCGTTTCTCTATCTCGCGAGCCCACGACTCTCCGGCTTTGCACTGGGCATGGCTGGGCGGGAAAAAGATACTGTACGAAAGCTCGATGACCGGGGTCTTCTTCACGTCTTCCCGGGCGAGTTCCACCTTGTCTTCTGGCGTCTTGCCGCACGAAACACACACCAGCAGGCAGCACGCAAGCACGATACTTACTCCTGTCAATCTCTTCATCGATTCCTCCTTGTGATCAACCTGTTCATTCTTTCCGCTATCATGTCCCCTGAATCAGGGTTCCCCTCTCTTCAAGGAACCTCCTTGTTCCTGTTCCTCGTCTTGCCCCTCTCGGACAGTCACCTGCTCTTCACCCGAAATGACGTCTTGATCTCGAGGCTCTTCCTGCAGTGACGTCTCACCCTCGCCCGCGTCCAGGTCCGCTCCGCAGCTGCTGCAGGTTGTGCTGTTCCTCCACACCAGGGAAGAGCACTCGGAGCAGATGGCTATGGTGCCTGTTCCGGTTCCCGAGATGACTCCGCTGTAGGGGAATCCGCACAGCTTCTTGAGGAGCCTTATGATCTCGGCAAGGGATATGAGAATGAGGTAGAGCGACACCCCCATGAGCATGCATCCTACGCCGAGGACAAGCCAGGTGAACCGAGCACTTGCGATGGTGAGTACAGCCCCTACGGGGATACCGGCGAACCCTGCCACAAGGAAGATCCTGGCAGCAATGGAAATACCAGCCTCCCTGCCCTGCGTGTCTTCAATGGATTGTGTGATTATTCTTGCCAACGCGCCGAATCCTCCACGATCTCGGAGATGCGTTCCTGCATGCCCCCATGAACAACATTCATCCATGCCCGGGTGAGACAGTGTCCTCCCGGATCCTGGACCCCGTTCCCTGTCCGAAAAAGAGACCAGGAACTAGATCCCGTAGACCTTCTCCCCGGGGAGCACCGTGAACCCCCCCTTGATCAGAAGCTCTATGGCAGCTTCTATGGCATCGAAGCGAAAGATGATCACGGCATTCTCTCCACTTCGTTCCACAAAGGCATACATGTACTCCACGTTGATATTCTCCGAGGAAAGCAGTTCAAGAATGCTGTGGAGCCCTCCGGGCTTGTCCGGGACCTCCACGGCGATCACATGGGTCTTTCCCACGGCGAATCCGTTTTCATTGAGCACCTTTTTCGCCTTTGCCACGTCATCCACGATAAGCCTCAGAATCCCGAAGTCCGAGGTGTCTGCGAGGGAGAGCGCCCGAATGTTGATCGAGGCGTCCCTGAGCACCCGTGTCACGCTGTTAAGACCACCGGGCTTGTTCTCCAGAAAAATTGAAATCTGCTCAACCTTCATGAGAAACCTCCTACAGTTCTCTCCTGTCTATGACACGCTGAGCTTTACCTTCAAACCTCTGCAGGCTCTTGGGTTCGACCAGTTTGACTTTTGCAGATATTCCAAGATAATCCTTCACGTCCTTGGTAATACGCTTCTCGAGGCTCTGGAGTCCACGAATCTCATCGGAGAAGACCTGTTCGCTCAACTCCACCTGGATTTCAAGGGTGTCCAGAGAACCCTCCCGTTCCACGATGAGCAGATAGTGCGGCTCGAGTCCTTCGATCTCCATGAGCACGCTCTCGATCTGGGAGGGAAAAACATTTACCCCCCTGATGATGAGCATATCGTCACTGCGACCAGAGACGCGCTCCATCCTGACGAAGGTCCTTCCGCATCTGCACGCATCGGGTATGAGGCGGGTGATATCACTGGTGCGGTACCTGATCAGAGGGAAGGCTTCTTTGGTAAGGGTGGTGAAGACAAGTTCACCGGGTTTTCCGTAGGGTTGGACTTCTCCGGTTGCAGAATCGATGATCTCTGCAACAAAGTTGTCTTCGAAGACATGGAGCCCGTGGCGTCCCTCCACACACTCCATGGCGACTCCGGGACCGATCACTTCCGACAAGCCGTAGATATCGAGAGCCATGATGTTGAGCTTTTTCTCGATCTCCTGACGCATCCGCTCACTCCATGGCTCGGCTCCCAGGATTCCGACCCTGAGACGCAGAGAGGTCATGTCAATCCCCATCTCCTGGCCTGTCTCCGCGAGGAAGAGTGCATAGGAAGGGGTACAGCAGATGGCGGTGGGGCCGAAATCCTGCAGAATCAGGATCTGTTTCTTGGTGCTGCCTCCTGACATGGGGATTACACTCGCACCGAGTTTCTCGGCACCGTAGTGGGCACCGAGGCCTCCGGTAAAGAGTCCGTACCCATAGGCATTGTGGATGATGTCGTTCTTCGTGAGTCCCGCCGCTGTGAAGGATCGTGCCATGAGTTCCGCCCAGGTCTCGATGTCCCTCTTGGTGTATCCCACGACCGTCGGTTTTCCCGTGGTGCCCGACGACGCATGGACCCTGATGACATTGCTCATGGGAACCGCAAAGAGGCCGTACGGGTAGTTGTCACGGAGATCCTGCTTCGTGGTAAACGGGAGCCGGCTCAGATCGTCCAGAGACCTGATGTCTTCCGGGGTGATGCCGGCTTCATCGAACTTCCGGCGATAGAATCCCACAGTGTGGTACACCCGATCCACCACCTGCCTGAGCCTCTTGAACTGGAGAGCCTCCAGCGCCTCTCGAGGCAGTGTTTCAAATTCTTCGTTATAAATCATTGAGTATCCTCCCCTATCGAGTACCTCATTGTGCACACACCGCTCTTCCCTTCAGAAATCCCCTGATATTGGCATCTCTGATTTTTTCCGGCAGCAGGTCGTGAATGCCCGCAATCCACAGGTCTTCATCCGGGTCCAGCAGCCGGGAAAGCACCCCCAGGAGGATGATGTTCACACCCCTGGGATTGCCGACCTTCCGAGCCAGGGCCTCTCCATCTACGAAGGTGATGTGCTGCGTCCTTTCTCTGACGATGGGGGTGATGTCCGGGTAGGATTCCGCGCCCGATATCACCGAGGGAGGCGGAAGCCGAAACCTGTTGATGATGACCTGGGAAGAGTCCTTGAGGAACGAGACATAGCGGGCTGATTCCAGTTCCTCGAAGGAAAGAAGGATATCGCAGCTTCCTGCGGGAATCAGAGGCGATGCAACCGTTGGAGCGAACCTCACGTGTGACATGACACTGCCACCCCGCTGTGCCATACCGTGGATCTCCGATTTCTTCACATCGAGGCCATGACGCATCATGACTTCAGAAAGCAGGTCCGAGGCAAGAATGATCCCCTGCCCTCCGACTCCTGTCATCAGCACATTCATACCTCACCCCCGATGGCCCCGGCAGGGCAGAGATCGGCACAGACACCGCATCCGACACAGAGTCCGTTGATGCGTGCCTTCTCCTCGATAAACTCGATGGCAGGGCACCCGAGACCGATGCACACCTTGCACCCGGTGCACGTCTCCGGGTCGATGACAAGGGGTGTTCCCGAGACCAGACGCGATGAAAGGAGCACGCACGGCGCCTTTGAAATGATGACCGACGGCCCATCGAACTCGAGGGCCTCCTTCACTGTCTTCCTGGCTCCCTTCACATCATAGGGATTGATGGTGCGCACCCAGGGGATTCCCAGCACCTTCACCAGCTCTTCGAGGTCCACATGAATCGTCTGCTGCCCCTGGAGGGTGACGCCGGTTCCAGGATGATCCTGGGCGCCCGTCATGGCTGTTGTGGAGTTGTCAAGTATGACTACCAGTGCCGCACCCTGGTTGTAGGCGAGATTGAGCAACCCGGTAATTCCCGAGTGATAGAAGGTAGAGTCGCCGATCACTGCTGCAATTTTAGGGGTGTCGTCCCCAAACGCCTTCGCCATGCCATGGGCATGGTTGATCCCAGCCCCCATGCACAGGCAGGTGTCGATTGCATCCAGAGGCGGCAGGAAACCCAGGGTGTAACAGCCGATATCGCCCGCGATAAAACACTTGCTGCGTTTCAATGCCCAGAGCATGCTCCGGTGGGGACACCCCGGACACATGCTGGGGGGTCTGCCCGGAAGAGTCTGCCCGGATACGCTCCCCGTGTCTGCTTTTGCGATGGCGGTCTTGACGATATCGGGATTCAGCTCTCCGCACAGGGGCAACCTGTCCTTCCCGTGGCAGGGAATACCCATGGCCCTAACCTGCTCTTCCATGAAAGGATCGAGTTCCTCGACCACCCAGAGTTCCTTGACCCGTGACGCGAAGTCCCTGACCAGTTCATCGGGCAGGGGATAGCTCATACCGAGCCTGAGGAAGGATGCCCGGGGAAATGCCTCTCTCGCATACTGATAGGCAACCCCTGACGAGATGATCCCAAGGGAGGGATCTCCCATTTCCATGGTGTTCAGCGGGCAGGTGTTTGAGAACTTCCTCAGGTCTTGAATCCGCTGCTCGATCACGGGATGTCTTTTCCGTGCATTTGCCGGCAGCATCACCCACTCGGCAGGGTGCCGCTCGATGTTGGGAACTCTCGGCTCCTGCGGATCCGAGAGTTCCACGATCCCCATGGAGTGCGATATCCGCGTGGTGGTTCTCAACATCACGGGGGTGCCGAAGTCCTCACTGATTCTGAAGGCATGGAGAGTGAATTCCTTGGCTTCCTGAGAGGTTGACGGTTCAAGGAGGGGGATCTTTGCAAACTTTGCATAGTGACGGTTGTCCTGTTCATTCTGCGAGGAGAAGAGCTCCGGATCATCGGCGCTCACGAGCACCAGACCGCTCCTGATAAGGGTATAGGGAAGAGTCATCAGGGGATCGGCGGCAACATTGACCCCGACATGCTTCATGATTGCCAGTGCCCGAGCCCCGGCATACGAGGCACCGGCTGCAACTTCCAGGGCGACCTTCTCATTGGGCGTCCACTCAGAATGAATCCGGGGATATTCCCTTGCCATGGCCTCGAGGATCTCGGTGCTCGGAGTCCCGGGATAGGCTGCGGCGAACGAGACGCCTGCCTCATAGGCCCCCCGGGCTACGGCTTCATTTCCGCTCAGCATCTTCCTCATGCATAGTCCCTCTCATCAGCGTCAACGGATATAAAAAAAGGCCATGGGTTTCGCCCATGGCCCTTGCTTTATTCGGTCAGAGTTCCGGCCTAGGGGCGTTTCCTCCTGAGTGAAAAAAAATAATAATACTGCACTGAAAATGTGTAGTCATTGGGTAACATGGGTATGTATATGTCCTGATAGCAGGCGGGTGTCAAGCATTTTCTTCACAGGGAGTGCTCGGCGACACCATGGTTTGAGGCGATCTCGCTAGGACTGAGGCCTGTCATTGTCAAGGGCTAGTGCATCCGGAAGGATCAGTCGAGAGGGTCTCTCTCTTTCCTGGAGTTGTTCTCCAGGTCCCGCACATCCACCGTTGTTAGCGTGAAGGGGATTGCGACTCCCCCATAATCAATCTTGACAGGAGCTGTTGATCTCCGTTAGCCTGCCAAATCCTGAAGGCGGGAAGATTTCTATGCAAGGGAAAGAGGCATGGATAGCGTTGGATCTCATGGGCACCATCGGCCCAAGGAGCATCCTGAAACTGCTTGAGGTCTACGGAAAACCGGAAAGCATTCTCGCGGCCCCGACACGTGAACTCAGGGAACTCGGCATCCTGAAGAAAACGCAGCTCGCGTCCCTTGCTGCAGGTCCTGATGAGAAACGGGTATCAGGGATACTCGAGAGCCTGCGCACACTCAATGCCCATGCCGTGTGTCTTGATGATGCCCTCTATCCGCGCCTCCTGAAAGATCTCACAGATCCGCCTGTGGTCTTGTACTGCATGGGTTCTCTTGAATCCATCGAACCCGCAATCGCGGTCGTGGGAACGCGGGCGCCCTCGCACACCGGAAGGGAACACGCGTACACGCTCTCGAGAGATCTCAGCATGAAAGGGGTGTGCATTGTCTCAGGCCTTGCCCGGGGTATCGACACCCAGGCCCATACCGGTGCCCTGGAAGGAATCGGATCAACAGTGGCAGTTCTCGGTTCGGGCCTCGATGTACTCTATCCACCGGAAAACACCTCCCTTGCGGAACGGATTGCCCAACGCGGAGCCGTCATTACGGAATTCCCCCCCGGAACATCCCCTGATGCGAAAAACTTTCCCAGGAGGAACAGGATCCTTTCCGGCCTGTCCGTGGGCACTGTTGTGATCGAGGCAACGCTTCGATCCGGGGCGCTGATCACCGCCCGCATGGCGTCTGAATACGGCAGGCTTGTTATGGCCCTGCCCGGATCAATAACCAACGTCCGCACCCAGGGCCCTCACCTCCTGATACGTCAGGGTGCAACACTGATCCAGAACGCTGACGAGGTCATGGAAGAGATCGCACCCCAGGTGAAATCACTGATCAGGAGTTCCGCTGCACTCCCCGATCATCACGATGATATCGTCGATCTGCTCGTGGCAGATCCACTGAGCATCGAGGAAATTGCCCAGGTGCTCAATAAGGACATCCCTGAAATCACTTCCCGGGTAAGCCGGCTCGAGCTTGCCGGGGCAATCACCAAAGGAGAAGGAAATAGATTTTCGGTAAGGAGAGAGCATGCATAAGTCCCTCGTGATCGTTGAATCGCCCGCAAAAGCCCGCACCATCAAGAGATATCTTGGAAAAAACTACGAGGTCGAGGCATCCATGGGCCACATCAAGGACCTGCCCAAAACCGTGCTGGGAATCGACCTGGAACATGCATTTCAGCCCAGCTACAAGATCAAGCCCGAGAAAAAGGATATCGTAAAGAAGCTGAGACAGCATGCGGCATCATCCGATGTGGTCTTCCTGGCGTCGGACCCTGATCGTGAGGGTGAGGCCATCGCCTGGCACATAGCAGAGGAGATCAAGAAACCCTTGACCCATATCCGCCGCATCATCTTCCATGAAATCACGAAAAAAGCCATCGAAGAAGCCATCAATGCGCCCAAGGAACTCAACAGGGCCCTCTACGATGCCCAGATGGCACGACGTGCCATGGACAGAATCGTGGGATACACCATGAGCCCTCTTTTGTGGAGGAAGGTCAAACGAGGCCTCTCGGGAGGCAGGGTGCAGTCCGTCGCACTCAAGCTCATCTGCCTGCGCCAGGAGGAGATCGAGACGTTCGTTTCACAGGAGTACTGGACTATTGAAACCCTCCTGAAAACCCGGTCAGGGGAGACATTTTCCGCACGGGTATCCGACCCGAAGGAGATTCCCGACGAACTCCGTGCAGCACAGATCGAGGAGCAGATCAGGAACGCGCAGCAGATCAGGATAACGAAGGCCAAGAAACAGCGCAGGCTCAAACATCCTCTGCCCCCCTTCATCACCTCGACCCTGCAGCAGGCATCCTCAGGGCGGCTGAAGTTTTCCGCGAAAAAGACCATGACCATCGCCCAGCAGCTCTACGAGGGTGTTCCCATTGGAGGCAACGAGATCACCGGACTCATCACCTATATGCGCACCGATTCTCCCACCATATCCAATGAAGCGCTGCAGGGTCTCAGAGACTTCATCCCCTCGATCTACGGGTCGCAGTACCTGCCAGAGAAACCGCGCTTTTACAAGGCAAAGAAGAGTGCCCAGGAGGCCCACGAGGCCATCAGGCCCACGAGCCTCGCCAATACGCCGGAACTCCTCAAGCCCCACCTGAACAGGGATCAGCAAGCGCTCTATGAACTGATCTGGAAACGCTTCATCGCATCCCAGATGAAGAGTGCCGAGTTCGAACAGACCACTATCGATATCTCGGCAGATGAGGTCGGGCTGAGAGCGAACGGTTCTGTGATGAAGTTCGAAGGGTTCCTGAAGGTATACGACCTGCCGGAGGAAGGAGACACGCTGCTCCCCGAGAACCTGCAGGAAGGTAACGTACTCAGTCTTGAAAAGCTCGAAAAGAAACAGCACTTCACCCAGCCGCCGCCAAGGTACACCGAAGCCTCGCTCATCAAGGAGCTGGAAGACAAGGGTATCGGGAGACCGAGCACCTATGCCCCCACCATCTCGACGATTCTGGATCGGGGCTATGTACAGATGGACGGGCGCGCCCTTGTTCCCACAGAACTCGGCAGGGATGTGAACCACCTGCTGGTGAAACACTATCCCAACATTCTCGATATCGGGTTTACGGCCCGGATGGAGGATTCCCTCGACAGGATCGAGGAAGGCACGGATGCCTATGATTCAGTGATGACGGGTTTTTACGAGACCTACAGCCATGAGCATGAACGTGCCAAGGAGCAGATGGAGAACCTCCGAGCAGAACGACGGCCATCGGGGTTGACCTGTGAGAAGTGCGGCAGGGACCTGCTCATCAAGCTTGGCAAGAACGGCTACTTTCTGGGATGCTCGGGGTATCCGGAGTGTATGAACACCAGGGAATACACCCGTGACGAAACAGGCAGAATCCTCCTCAAAGAACAAAAAGAGCCGGAAGTTACAGAGATACCATGCGAGAAGTGCGGCGCGCCCATGGTTCTGAAGCACGGGAAATTCGGTGAGTTTCTCGCATGCAGCAATTACCCCGCATGCAAAAACACGCAAGCCACAACCAAGGCCGAAAAGACCGAACGGACCTGTGACAAGTGCGGATCACCTCTGTTGATCAAGCAGGGAAGATACGGGCCCTTTCTCGCATGCAGCAATTATCCGAAATGCAAAAACATTCTGCCCTACCCCCTGGGGCTGAAGTGTCCCATCAGGACCTGTGACGGAGAGATCGTCCGCCAGCGGTCGAAGCGGGGAAAGATCTTCTACGCATGCTCGAAAAAGGAATGCGGCTTCATCAGCTGGACAAAACCCATAGCCAGGCAGTGTCCGAAGTGTTCTGCCGACTTCCTGGTGAGAAAGGACTCCCGGGCTCTGTGCCCGAACCCGGACTGCGATCATGAGGAAGCACTCTGAACCTGTCCGGGTAATCGGGGCGGGACTCGCCGGAGTCGAGGCCGCACACTTTCTGGCCGGAAAGGGCATCCCCGTCAGCCTCTACGAGATGAGACCGGAACGGATGACCCCGGCTCATCAGACCGGTCTCCTCGCTGAACTCGTATGCAGCAATTCATTCAAGGGAACAGACCCTATCACGGCTCATGGTATGCTGAAACAGGAGATGACGGGTCTCGGGTCTCTCGTGATCCAAGTGGCCTTCCAGACGCAGGTTCCTGCAGGTAAAGCCCTTGCCGTGGACAGGAACGCCTTTGCAACCTCTCTCACACAACGGATCAGCTCACTGGATCACATCACCCTCGTCCGTCAGGAGGTGCAGCAGATCGACCCGGAGCAGTACACCATCGTTGCCACTGGTCCCCTGACCTCGGATGTTCTTGCGCGCGATCTTGCAGAGAAAACCGGATCCGAGAGCCTGTTCTTCTACGATGCAATCTCTCCCATCGTCGACGCGACATCCGTCGACATGACGAAGGCGTTTTTCGGGTCTCGCTGGGACCCCCAGAGCACGGACTATCTCAATATTCCCCTGGATGAGGAGCTCTACAAACGGTTTATCGACGCGCTGCTGCATGCTGAAACAGTGCAACCTCACTCCTTCGAGAACACCCGCTACTTCGACGCATGCCTGCCAATTGAGGTGATAGCGGCACGCGGCAGAGACGCACCGCGATACGGGCCCATGAGACCGGTCGGGTTTCATGACCCCGCAACAGGGAAAAGGCCTCATGCCCTGATTCAGCTCCGCAGAGAGAATCTCACGGGTCAGGCGTACAACCTGGTGGGGTTCCAGACCAGGCTTACCTATCCGGAACAGGAGCGGGTGCTGAGAATGATCCCTGCCCTTTCCCGGGTGGTGCTGCTCCGGCACGGCAGCATCCACAGGAACACCTTCCTCGATTCCCCGAGGGTGCTCTCTGAAGACCTGAGCCTCAGGGCATTTCCGAAAACCTTTCTTGCAGGGCAGCTCACGGGAGTGGAAGGATACATGGAATCAGCGGCAACAGGCATCCTTGCAGGCCTGTCGCTTTTCAAAAGACTTCTCGGGCAGCACTTCACCCCGCCAGAGAAGGGAACGGCCCTTGGCGCCCTGGTCTCGTACATCACACGCGCCACGCGCGGCACATTTCAACCCATGAACATAAACTTCGGAATCATGTCCTGCCCCGAGGTCTCACGCAGGGACCGGGATAAGGCCCGTTTTGATCACGAGAGGAGAGAATTTGCCCGCTGGCTGAAGACACTGTGAACCACGAACGAAACCCATCATGAATGATCAGGCTTGAATGCGAACGGGATGAGCTGCTCCTGAAACGTGGAAGCATCCAAGAGAATGACTTCTCTTACAGAGCACTGCACGAGGGTGCTCGGGTGATGACGACATGAGCGCCCAAGAAAAGAGCTCTCCCGGTTTACGTGATGTTCTGCATCCCCATGCCCATGCAGAATTTTCCGCTGAAAGGATACACTATCCAATCAACACGCGCTCTGAACGCGCGCAGCAAACCACGTCATCACCGGGCGGCTCAGACCGCCCTCACATCGATTACTGCTTTTCTACTTTTGACGCTTGAGGCCCCTTTGGTCCCTGGACCACCTCAAAGGCGACCTTGTCTCCCTCTGTAAGTGTTTTAAACCCATCGCCCTGAATTGCAGAGTAGTGGACAAATACGTCTGATCCACCATCTTCAGTAATGAAACCAAACCCTTTCTTTTCGTTGAACCATTTAACTGTTCCAGTAGCCATTAAGTCTACCTCCATCTTCAGGACACCTTTCCATGGCGGAGAAAGGGTTCCTGTGTTGAAATACACTGGAAAATCAGGATTACCTGAAAACCTGGGAAAAACTTACAGAGGGTTTCACCGCGGGTTAGCATGATAATTCCTTGTTCCAGTTACCTTGTGGATATAAGCACAAAAATCAGGCCTGTCAAGCGCTATTAGAAAAATTCAGCTCCTGTTTTCCCCGGATACGGGCTTTCATACCCTGGTGATTTTCTCTGGGGCAACCCGGGATCTCCCTGAGGATCCTGCAGGATCTCTCAGGGAGAAATATCCCTTGAAGGAGCCGTCCTTCACTGCTATGCATTCCCTGAGGAGAACCTCCTGGTTCCAACTGCATGGAAATAAGACGCAATCCGATGAAATCAAGGGAGAAAAGACATGAACAGGCTCGAGGAACTCAAGCCTGAGACCCTGTGGAGATTTTTCTGGGAGATCTCCCAGATACCCAGGGCCTCGGGAAAAGAGGAACAAATCAGGAACTATGTCATATCCACGGCACGCTCCTTCGATTGTGCGGTAGATACCGACACTTCGGGCAATGTGATCGTGAAAAAAGAGGGTCGAAAAGAAGCACGCACCGTGGCCCTTCAGGCTCATCTGGACATGGTGTGCGAAAAGAACACCGGAACTGTCCATGACTTCGACGAGGACCCCATCTCTCTGGTGCGCCGGGGGGACTGGGTAATGGCAGAAGGTACCACCCTGGGGGCCGATAACGGGATCGGAGTTGCAGCCATGCTCGCACTCATGGCAGACTCCGCGCATCGTCTCCCCCCCCTGGAACTCCTTTTTACCGTGGATGAGGAAACCGGCATGACAGGTGCTCGGCATCTCGGACGGGAATCTTTCACCGCAGAGCTCCTCATCAATCTCGATTCAGAAGAGATGGGGACCTTCACCATAGGATGTGCGGGAGGGCTCGATTCGAGACTCATTCTCGATCTGAACCTGGTCGACCCCTGGGACAATACTCTGACCGTGTGTATCAGCGTAACAGGGCTCGCAGGCGGACACTCCGGGGGTAAATATCCACGAGGATCGCGGAAACGCCAATCGGGATAGGGAAGCCCTCGCGGGCTTTCCCTCCCACACCACCCGGCATACGGGTCCGTACCAGGG
>OMKS01000395.1_pt1 | contig 40862 bp, 34 predicted proteins | sample 1674721 | NCBI WGS metagenome assembly OMKS01 (sample SAMN06264996, study PRJEB25208) | sediment metagenome | isolation source: hot spring sediment | place: USA: California | collected 2014-09-02 | reverse complement strand
GCCATGGCTACCAGGATCCCCTTGGATGAGACCCGCTTGTTCTCCCGGACCTTTGTGTAGAAAGCGTCCACAATGACAAATGGGTAATGCTTCTCCAGCGGACGGTCCCTGAAGGCTTCCACAACAGGGTCTAACGCTTTGCAAAGGTTCGATACCGTGGACTTGGAAAAAGACTCTCCGCACAGCTCTTTTGTCACTGCCTGAACCTTCCGGGTCGATACCCCGTTGATCACCATCTCCATCATGGCCAGAACAAGAGCCTGTTCGCTTCTCTGATACCGGGTGAACAGCTCTGTCGTGAACTCGCCGTTGCGGAGACGCGGGACGTTCAGGCGTAAGGAACCTACACGCGTCGTGATACCACGCGCCCGGGACCCGTTGCGGTACGCTTCCCGGGTATCACTCCGCTCGTAAGGAGCAGCTCCGATCCGTTCGGTCACCTGAGCTTCCAAAACCTGGTTCAAAATCGTCTCCAGAAGCCGGGCAAACGCTTTGTCTTTCCCGTCACTTGTAAAAAGTCCTTTCAAAACTTCCATTTCCAAGGTAATATTCACTTGAGCCATGACTCTTCCTCCTTGTTAGTTGTTCTTAAATCCATTCTAACAGAGGTCGAGACGTGGCTCACTCCTTTTTACACCACTTTAGGGACTTAATCCGTTCTTTTCTTGCACCCGTATAAAAAACAAGTAATATTGAAAGGGAGACAAAAATCGTTATGAACAAAAAAATCGCCTTTATAAAAATTATCAAAAGATTCGGAGAACAGAGGTTAGGGCTTCTCTTTGACGGGTCTTTTGAAAAGATGGCCAAGACAGCCTTTTCCTGTAACTGGGTCTATGCCAGTCAAAAGGAGAGCATGGCCTCTCTTTTCGAACACCCGTTTGAGTTCTATGATGATGAAGAGAAGGCCTTGAAACGTTTTGAAGAGTTGAAGTCCCGGGGATACGACTCCTATTTCTATCATGCTGAAGCCCACGGCGGGAAGGCCTGTCCTATCACCAAGGAGATGCTGGCCTCTCCCCGGGCGCGGCAATGCTATGTGGTGCTTCATGAGGCGTGGCACTCCACCAGCCGGCTGAACGAGCACAATTTCGATTATCCCTGGGAAGAGTCCACCGGGCGCGTAGTGGGCCTTTTCGGCGGGATCGAACTGGCTAAAGAACTCGGCGATGATGAGCTTTTGAAAGAGTGTGTCGACCAGGAAACCGCATGGGCCATGTTTGCTGATTTTGTCAACGCGGCTCATGAGCAATTGAGCAAAGCCTTTCAGCAGAACACCGCACCGGAAGAGATTGCGAAAATCAAAAAAGAGCTCAATAAGGAAGCCGCTGTGTTACACCGCAAGATGCCTGAATCCTGGGAAAAGAGCGAACTGGACAAAGAGATCAACAACGCCGTTATCATGCGCTACTACTCATATACGGTTCATTACCCATTGGCCAAAAAGATCTATGAAGAGGAAGAGAACGTGAAGCACGCCATGGCCCGTTTTGTGGGTGAAGCCGGCCAATTGGGAATGAAACAATAAAATTCTCTTCAAATATTTTATTATTCTGTTATTGTTTAGGGGCTCTATCATATTTTTAACCTTTTTACAAAGGAGGAACAATGACAGGAGGAGGAGCTGCAGCTGCTGCCGCAGCAGCTATTGCCAACGCCATCAAGGCATCAGGCGCTATCGTCGAAGTGCATGAAGAGGACTTTCTTCTTATTTTGGGAAAGACAGAAAGACCCCTGGTTGTCTTCAGCACCCCGTCGTTCTGGTCCAGAAAATATCAGTACATGACCTCATATCAGGGATTTGTCTTTTATACGAAGGCTAAAGAGATGATACATCTCCCCGGCCGGGCCGAGATCATTCAGTCTGCAAAGATCTGGACCCCGAATACGTAAGCCGAGTCCCGGGAGCTATTCAATGAGAACCCTGACGATATAAGTTCCTTTTTTGCCGTTCAGCTCTAATCCATGGGTAAGAAGCAGGAGCTTATTCCCGTCAAAGCCGAGGATTTGATAGCCCGATGATGATGAAGGGATTTGAGGGCTTTTGATTTGTATCAGCCATTTCCCTGTCTCTTTATCAAAGATGTCGATCTCGTTTTCAACAGTGATGTTTTTCCAAATAGAGTCTTCTGAGTGGATTTTTGTTTCATCCACCACACGGCCTCGCCCCACAGAGGCTACAATAAAAGAATCATTCACCAAGAGATCCCAAATCAGATGTCGCCCTTCGGTGACAAAAATATCTTTTTTACGGTAATAGTTGACTTTTCCTTTGAAGGCCTTGAAGGGGCGTGTGATGACTTTCAAGGAGTTCAATCGGGAATCGAACTTTTCAACCCGAAAGGGGGAATTTGCATAGCCAAAGTAGAGATATTCTCCGTCTGAAATCATGCATCCTCCTAAATAGGGGTCTTGATGCCGGATCTCTCTTCGGGCGGAGTTGTATACTTTTTCTGCCAAAAGAGTCCCGTCCTTAGAAAAAGACACAAGAAGCGAGCCTTCAAAGGGGTGGAAGAGATAGGCTCCGTCGACCTGTTGAAAAGATACCGTTATCGGAAGAGTGGGAAGGTTGGCAACGTCGATGAAATCTCCCGAAAGAGAGAAGAGGCTCACTCGCTGCATCATGTCATCATAGATGGAGATAAGGTCATCTGTGATGTGAAGAGCAGAAAATGTGGCGATCTCTCCCGGGCCCTTACCGTATCCGATTTCAATAAATCGCTCTTCTTTCAAGTTCGTGTCAGAAAAAGTGATGCGCCATTTTTCACCTACAGGGCCGGCAAAATAAATCGCGTCGCCGTTTGAGCCGGCATACCAGAAAGGAATATCTATGTTTTTATAGGTGACTTCTGCAACATCGTCATAGGCCTTCTGAGGCTCGGTTGAATGGATTTGATGAGGATGTTCCACTCTCTTTTGGCAGGAGAATGTGAAGAGTATAAAAAGACAGACGATATAACGCATAATGGCTCCTTTCGCACTGTTTTTCTTCAAATAAAAGATGTGATTCACGATAATGTATCATATGAGTGAAAAAGAGTAAATGGAAAAACGACGAAGAGGAGAGCAAAAGGCCCGCACTCAAGGGAAATTCCCTTGAGTGCGGGAAACACTATGCTGGCCGCTTATCGTGTAAGTTTCATCTCAGTAAAGGGTTGATTATCCACGATGATTTTAATCATATCGCCTTTTTTCAGCTGTTTTGCTGTTGCTTTGAGATCCAGGGTATAGGTGCTGTCCAGATTATCCGTCAATTCCATACGTTTTCCGTCAATATTGATGACAGAGATCGTGTGTCCCGGGCCCATAAAGTTACCGAAACGGTCTTTAGGAGCGATCGTCAATTGATATTTGTTTTCTCTTTTTGTCAAAGAGAGGGCTTTCAGGTCTTTAACAGAATAACGAGGGTCGATGTCCACTTTACTTTGGAATGTCTTTGTCCATTCACGTGTTGTCTTTTTCCCGTTGATCTCTGCATTGACTACAATACGGAGATTATAAAGTCCCGGAACTTTTGTGTTCATGAGAGTGGCCGAATAGATGCCGTCGCCTTTTTTCAGGTCTCCGTGGGTTCCGTCATCATAAAGTCGGACGATTTCTTGGGTTCTGGGCATAAAATTAGCTCCCAGTTTCTTTTGAAGGGTCTCCGTCTTAAGCTGAAGGGGAGTTCGATCGGATGCTGCAAGAGTTTTTGCCATTGTTACTTTTGAAAGCTTAACAGGATTATAACGAAGAATATTTCCCAGCCCCTTTTCCGGCCTGTCAAGATAGGCCTTGACAACGGCATTCTTAAGCATTTTCCCCCGATGTCCTAATTTGACTTGAATCAAATTCCGGTTTCCGGTCAGAACCCAGGGATTGTCCAGGCCCACTGTCATTTTAGCCCCTTCTTTTGCCAGAACAGAAGCCGAAAGGCGAACCTTCTTCCCGGTAGGAAGGCTCCACGCCTTGCCTTTCATCTGCATCGTCCACGTGCCGTTCCGGCGGGCGGAGGGTATTTTGCTGAGATCAAACTTAAAGAAAGCATAGCGGGGTTTCCCCTCAAAGGTGTAGGCCGTTGCTGAGGGATTGGCTGCGTAGATATGTCCGTCAGGGGCTTTCACTGTGAATTCCACGGCGTTGTCGTAATCCGACCAGTAGACGGTGAAAATCACCTGTTTGTCTTCGCTGCACACTGATGAGGCCAGAGTCGTTTGCTGATTCGCACTGACTTCGAAAATAGGATCATTGACCACACTCCATTCTGCGGCTTCACAGAGAACTTCAATAAAATATTTACGGAAGATGAGGTCATCGTCGGTGATGCGGTAATCTCCTCCTGTGGCATTAGCCAGGTTTATGAGTTTTGTTTCATTGATGTTGGAGCTGTAACCCAAGCCCAGGGGGTAAACCGCTACATTCTGGTCGATGAGGTCCGGTTGGACGTCGGCGATCCAAGGTGTCTGATTTTCCATACCGTCGGTGACCAGCAAAACCACACGCCGATGCTCTGCATTGCCGTTTGTTATAAACTGATCTACAGCATGGGTCAATCCGGATCCAATAGCGGTGAGATTGGTGGAGGAGAGGCCGTCGATGATCGTATGGATTCCCGGCTTAGAAGCATCTGTAAAGGGTTGCAGAGGATAGGGCGTGGAGGCTGTCGTGCTGAATTTGACAAGGCCGAATTGATGATTACCGTCGCCGGCCATCATATCCACAAAGTGATGAGAAGCTTCTTTGAGTATGTCAATTTTTCGATCGGTATTTGATGACGATGTATAGCCGCTCATGCTTCCTGAATGATCCAGTACAGGGACAATATCCACATCGGAAGTCTTGTATGTGGTGAAAAGAGATAAACTCGGATCGCCGTAGAGATTGTAATCCATGTTATTCATCCAGATGCCGCTCCCGCTTTTCATGGCAAAAAGGGATTGTCCGGCGGTGACCCCGCCAAGAATCCCTTTTGTATAAAAATAAGCCATGGTCTGATTAATTCCCCAGGAAAGATACATATCATCATAGGTACCCGGAGCATACCAGGAGACGCGGGAAGCGGAGACCGTAGCGACGGCGCCCTCTTTGAGAAGTGAATAACCCAAGTTGTTACTGGCTTCAGGCCGTCCGTTATGACAGGATGATTGATAGGTAAAAGAAGGACGGGTGTCATCCAAAGATGTACAAGAGGCCGTATTAAACACACTGCTGGCGCTTGTCCACCCGCCGTGTGTAAACCATGTCATCATTCCGTATCCGTTGGGCCATTCTGCTGTGACATTGGCTACAGTGCAGGGTGTGGATTCCGGGGCCGGCGTGAGGCCGTAATCTTCATCATAGATCCTGAAATAACCCAGCCCTGCAGGGACGGCCGCATCGTCTTTGATGTTTTCACCGACATCATACCCCGGAGTGGAGTCATCCGACGGTTTCATAGCCAGAATAATGCGTCTGCGCCAATCGGGGATCTCTGTGACCGTCTCATAAGAGATGGTTTTATTCAGAATTGCGTCTAAATCGGCATAATTGTTATTGTAGACCGGAATGCGCCCGACATAGAGATCCTGAGTAAAATCGAGCCCTCCGGGGCCGTTATCCCCTGTTCCCCACCTGAAATAGAAAGAACTGTCGACCTGGGCGAAGACAGAATCAGTGAGAAGGGCATCATTGAAATATTCGCCGCTGAGCCCCCCGGCTACATAAGAGCCTCCTGAGAGGTGATAGAGTTTGTCTGCGGGAAGGGAGACAATCGAGCCTCCGGGTTCACGCCACCGGATGACAAGCATACCGTCACCGGTCAAGTCAAAATATTCGATCTCAATATCATGCATTCCCGCTGTCAGAGCAATGGACCCCGAATCATTTGTGGGAAGATGGGGAGTCCAGTTGTCGATGACAAGGGTTCCGTTGATCCGCAGACGCACTCCTTCGTCACTGTATGTATAAAAAGAGTAGTTTCCGTCTGCGGCGGCTTCGATTCTCCCTGTCCAGCGGATGGAGAATGTATCGGGATCAATGGAGGGATCAGGCGATGTGGGATTTGTGGTTGATATGTCTTCTCCGAAAAATCCGTCACCGTCCACATCCCAATTCCCGGTGAGGTTGGCATAGAAATGATCTGTGGGGGATTCCTGATAAGAGGGGGAGAATCTGTGAGGCCAGCACATTTTCATCGGGATGTCGCCTACACTGTCTGCAGGATCTGAAGGATCATCAGGATCGGGATCTCCGATAAGAAGCACCCATTTGATTCCCAAATCGATATAATTATCCATAAGCCATTGGCGGATCTTTTCTGCAGTCCCGTTGGGTGCCTGGCCCACAAGGGGGCCGAAATCGTTCTCAGTAACAATGCGGACATTATGACCTAAATATGTTTTATGATCGACAAAATCACTGAGTGCTGTACTGTTGCTGACGATGCCATTGGTGGTGATAATTACATAGTCGGCGTCTCCTACAGCGGGGAGAGGCTTCAGGTCTCCCGGCTGGTACCATTTAAGCTCTTCGATCTGCTTAAAGTTGATAAAACGCTGTTTCGCTTCATTATCCAGAACCGTGTCCCGGAGAAGTTTGACAGGAACCGGTGCTTTCAGGCGACGGTAAGAGAGAGTGACCCGCGCGGATTGAATAATTGACAGCTTGCCGGTTTGGGGTGAATAGCGAACGGGAGAAAAGCGGACATTAACAAATTTCCATTTTCGCATTTGAGCGAAGGACTCCAATGTCACAGGATGGACGGGAAAAAGAGGAGACTCTTTATAGACCTTAAGATTTCGGCCTTCGAAAATGGTCTTGGGTTCTCCCCAAAATTTGATGATCTCTCCTTTTTCATCTTGCGTCTGAAGAGGAGGGGCGGGCTTGATCGTAAATGTTCCCGGGATGGCCGCTGATTTAAGGATTTCATAGTGTAAGGTCACTGACTTCGGGTCGACATCCGGAGGGAGCGCCGCTTCGTATGTTGTAAAAGGGAGCATCGGGTCTCCCGGGGAAAGAGTCTGATCATAACCCTTGATCTCCACCAGAGTGTACTCTTTTAACTCTTTTAGTGAATACCGTGGAGCAGCACAGGTAAACGTGATTCTTTCCGGCAGAGTTTCCACAGCTTTGATGTCGGATAGCTGCGGCCTCAGAACAAAAGGTTTTTTTTCGATCAGCAGCTTTTGTGAAAAAGCTTGCGGCAAAAAGAGAGCCATACACCATAATAACAACAGAATAGACTTCCCATACACACTTCGTCTCATACATTTACCTCCTTTTGGTAAAAGTTAAATAAAGGTGGAATAAAAAACAATCACATTTGTAATTATTACAATTTCAAATTTGATGATTGTCTCTCAATATGCGGATATTTTACTATCCCGTCAAGATATAAAAATGTTTATTTGAAGAAAAATAAATTGAATTTAAATTTTAGCTGAATATGGCAAGCATAGTTGTTAGTGCTGTTCCTACCCAGACGGGTTTATTCCAGTCCCAAATACGACGGCCGTTGAAGCAGGTAAAGGGAAAGAAGATGAAGAGCGCGTCGAAAAGAAGGAATGTCTTTCCATAGGAAGTGATATAACGGAGCGTGTCATTGAGAAGATTTACCCATTGTGATGAAAAGGTTTGTCCCATCAGAGTCCCGGGAGCCCATGAGCTAAGCAGGTGGCAGAGGATCGCAGAAGATCCTATGAGAAAAAGAAGGGACAAGACACCCGCAAAAGCTATGGGGCCCAGGCGGGGAAGCTCTTGGGTATAATGCCATTTGTTTTTATCCGGATATAGTCCTCCGGAGACGGGATACAGGATCCCCGGAACAAAAAGGGATAACACAAAGAAAAGGAAAAATCCTGATTCCCACGCCCGGAAACGGACGTTCAACCCCATAAAAAAAGCAGTTCCTTTCATAGCCAGGTAACGGAAGCCGAAAAGAGAAAGAAGGGCAAGGAAAAGGGCAACAGCTGCAGGTGATGATTTGGCGAGGAACAAGCGGGAGAGGGTTATCAGCGTTCCCGATAACAGAAGTGTTCCCCACCATTGAAGGGCCGAAGAATCTTTCTTTCCCGTGGTCGGACGAGCCCACAGGAAATGACCGATATCCAGATAATGAAAAATATGGAGCCAGAGGAAAAACGTGTGAAGGCCGAAGCGTTTGAGTTGAGCCCCCGGAGAGAGGATATCAAAACCTCTGGAAGCTAAAAGATTGCTTGAAGAGGTGTTATGGCCTTCAATGCAGCCGAGGATCTCGGTACATTTTTCCTCTTCCAGAATACGTATTCCCGCATCATAAAGCAAGCGTCCGACACCTTCTCCCCGGGCCTCAGGGTGTACAAAACCCCAATAAAGAAGGCCTATTTTTCTTTTTTTGGAAAGATAAAAAGTTTTGAGAACAATGGCACCTTGCAGTGCGCCGTCTTTTTCTGCTACGAATACTTTGGATGTGAAGGAAAAAAAAAGTTGCTGAATCAACGGAAAAGAGCGCTTCATCAGGGAATAAACTTTCTTTTTTTCACATTTTTCCATCGGGCGTATGCAGATCTCTCTTTTTGATGCCATGGGGCCTCCTTTTCTCTTCTATTATACGGCGGGAAAAGGAGAAAAGCACATTGTTTTCCGACGAAAGCCCGTATTATCCGATAAGCGGGAGAAATAAAGGCCCCAACGAGGAACATTTTTTCCGGGCAGGGGAAGAAAGCCTTTTCATAGGCTGATAATCCGTTATACTTAAAAGAAGGCATTCATTTCAGACAAAGGAGAGTCTATGAAAAAGATTGTATTGGTGTTGATAGCTGCAGTGTTGTTAATAGGCGTGGTTGCAGGAAAAGAAAAAAAAGAGTCCCTCAAAGATGATGAAAAAAGGCCTCAGATCATTGATTGTATATGGGGCATCAAAAAGGAGTTTACTGAGATCGAGCGGCGATTTTTGAAGGATTTGACCTATTATGAAAAAAAAGAGTTCGAATCCCGTATGGGGCGGATCGATTCCTTCCTCAACCAGATTGAAAAAGCAACGTTAAAAAATAAAGAAGGTGGGGTTTCTGATCAGGACACAGGAACGAAAATCCGGGAGCAGGGGATGGAAGAAGATGTCTTTAAAAAGAATGTAGAATATTTAACGAATAATTGTAAATTTGATAAAGACAGGATCCCCTTTATGGACATGATGGTATCAGGGCGTAGGATCACAGCGGAGCAGGCGGCCTTTTTGCTGAGAGAGATCAAAATGGATTCGCGCCGCGTGGAAGCCTTTAAGCTTCTTTATCCCAAAATCATTGATAAAGAGAAAACCTACTATCTCTTGGAGGCCTTTACATTTCAAAAAAATCGTGAAGAAGCTGAAGAGTTTATGAAAAGCCGGGAAAAAGAATAGAAAAGCGCAGAAATACACAGTATCGGCTCTTTTAAAGCTTAGCGGATGCTTTAGGGAGCTTGTGCATTCTAAAAAGGAACAGACTATTGATTATTTGAATGCAATAGGATATATTAGAAAAAATAACAAGGAGGAAATATGAAAAAGATAAGCTTGACCATTGTCATGGTTGTGATGTCTTTGTTCATGATTTCATGTTCGGAAACGACTATCCGCGATTTGCTGGATAATGAGTTGAACGGCCCGAACGAGTATTACGAGATGATGGACGGATACTGGGTCACAATAGGCGGTTCACTCAATAGCCCGGCACTGGATCTTTATGCGGAATTGATCTCTGTCGCCGGTATGCTGGATGAGTTTTACGGGAATGCCGAGTGGGACGGTGAAAACAGCCGCTGGGTCTACCAATATTCTAATGAGACCGTGGTGACTACCGTCTATATCATGGCCGGCAGTGAAAGCGGCGAGTTTGATGTGGAATGGACCGTTTTTGACGGTGAAACCCTGCTTTGGGAGGGATCCGGCTCTTATCATACAGGAAGCAAGAGCTTGAAAACCCTCTTTACCACATCAGGCCGAAAAATTTGGCTTCAAACGGTCAAGTCCACAGACGATACAGGTTATTTCACCTATATTGCCTACGAAGACCTGACTGTTCCTTTTGCTCCTGAAGTCTACGCCCCCTCTTTCTTCATTGCCAAGATCTGGGCAAAAACAGACCTCACGGAGATAAAAGGGCGTGTGATCGACTCTTATCCTGCAGATAGTCCTTTTGAGACCTTCACAGCAGCTGCAGTCGAGATCTACGACAATCCGCCCACCGATTGGGATAGCTGGAATACTATGCCGTCAGCCAATTGGTATTATTTCAACTATGTATCAGGAGTCGGGCTTAGCCAAGGTTGGGCTTCTCCTGCATTGTAAGAGGAGTTGACTATTAAAGGGGCGTATCTTTCGCCCCTTTTTTTCTCTTTTTCCATATTGCGAAATATCCAGAGGTCGATTATAATGGGCTTATGTTGCCTTTTTCGCTGGAAGTCCATGACCCTATCCTGATTTTTGCCATTGTCATGGCGTTGACCCTTATTTCTCCGAAGATCGCATCGGTCATCAAAATTCCTACCATTATCGGCCTTATTGGTGCCGGAGTGATTTTTGGGCCGCATGTTTTAGGTGTTTTGCCTGAGCATGAATTGATCGAGGCCCTCAGCGAGATCGGTTTACTGTATATCATGTTCATTTCAGGGTTGGAAATAGATCTTCATCAACTCAATAAGCATTTTCATCACAGTTTGATCTTCGGCCTTTTGACCTTTTCCATTCCGCTCCTGCTGGGGACGACATCTGCGATGATGATCCTTTCAATGACCTTTACGGCAGGTATTCTTCTGGCCAGCATGTTTTCTTCCCATACGTTGGTCACTTATCCTGTTGCCAGCCGATTAGGCTTAAGCAAGACCCCGAGCACGACCTCTTCCATTGGAGCGACGGTGATCACTGATCTGCTGGCGTTTATCATCCTTGCGGTGATCTCCAGCTCCTATCATAAAGAGATCTCTTTGGTTTTCTGGGTTCATCTGGGGGGAGCGATCCTCCTCTATGTCGGGTTGATGATCTGGCTGATTCCTCTTGTCGGGCGATGGTATTTTAAAAATATTTCAGAGGATAACAACGTTGACTTTATTTTTATTTTTGCTGTTTTCTTTTTTTGTGCTTTCGGAGCCCGACTGGCCGGATTGGAGCCCATTATCGGCGCTTTTATTGCGGGCCTGACATTGAATTCTCTGATTCCGGAAAACAGTCTATTAATGAATCGCATCTCGTTTGTGGGGGACAGCCTCTTTATTCCCTTTTTTCTTATTTCCGTGGGGATGCTCGTCAATATCTCTCTGCTTTTCTCTGATCTGAAGACATGGATCGTTATTCTCCTTATGGTGATTGTAGCGTTGATTTCAAAATTGATCGCGGCTTTACTGACGTCAAAAATATTAAAATATTCAAAGCTGGAGTCGTATTATATTTACGGCCTCACGGTCAATCAGGCAGCAGCGACTTTGGCTGCTGTTTTGATCGGATATAATATCGAGCTTTTCGATGATGCTGTTGTGACCGGGACCATTGTTATGATTGCCGTAACCTGTTTTGTCGGAGCGGTCATCACGGAAAAAGCCGGCCGTCGCTTAGTCCTTGAAGAGGAAAAACAGCCCTTTGAAGTCTTGGATAAGCCCCAGCGGATTTCCGTTCTGATCTCGTCATCGGAAAGCGCTGATCAGCTGATTTATTTTGCCATGCTGATGCGACGCAGATCATCTCATGAGCCGCTGTTTCCTTTCAATGTTGTTCAAGGGGCAGGAGATATTGAGGAAAAGGTAGCGAAAGCAGAAAAATTGTTGTCAAACGCTACGGTTCACGCTCTCGCTTCCAATATTCCCGTGAATCCCATTGTCCGCGTGGATACGAACTTTGTCAGTGCGGTGAAAAGAGCCGTATCCGAAATCCGCATATCGACCATTGTCATGGAAGCGAAGACAAAGAATAATGCGTTTGCTCCTTATATTTCAAAAAAGATCAATGCTCTTTTAACAAGTTCAAATCAGATGCTGGTAGTTTTACACCCGGTTGAACATTTTAATGCCACAAGGCGTTTGTTAATCATCGTTCCGCCTCTGGTTGAAAATGTCTCGGGCCTTGAGGCTCCCATGACCAGTGTCAAACAGTTGGCTGCCCAGCTCAGTGTTCCTGTGGCCGTTTATGGCGTGAAGCAGTCTATAGAACGCATTCTCCCTTATATGGATTCCATTCAGCCGTCAGCCAGAATAGAAAGCAAAAGTTTAGAAAAGTGGGAAGAGTTGATTCCCGTATTGGATGCAGAGAGAAAAGAGGGAGATATGATCGGAATCTTCAGCGCCCGTCCCGGCCAGATTGCTTGGAGACCGGCACTCAACAGGCTTCCTCAGGTCTTGATCACACATTTCCCCAAAACAAGCCTGGCCCTCTTTTATGCTCCGACTTATATTGAGCATGATTACAAAAACCTTTTCCTTTCGCGAAATCTTTTGAATTTGTTTACGGAAGAGACGACTTATTTTACAAAAAAGGGAATCTCCTTAGATACCTGTTTGGAAGAGCTTCTTTTACGCCGCTTTTCAACAGAGAAGAGTGAGAAGATCAAGGCCCATTTATCACGCGATCAATACGAAGCCCTGGTAGAACTGAAGCCCGGAATCATTCTTTTGCATTCTCATACCGAAGAAGTAAATATGCCTGTTATTCTTATGGGGGCTTCAACCGGCGGCATTGATGCAGAGCGATTACGTGCCCCGGCCCATACCGTTTTTATTCTTCTTTCTCCTGCCGTTATGCCGCCGGAAGAACATTTGAAACTCCTGGCGCTTATTGCTTCTTTTTTACAGCCTGATGAAATCGCCGAAGCACTGAAGACCTCTTCATCTTTGTCGGATCTTCGAAAGAAGATCGCCACACAGGGTTAACGAGTCCCCCGGCGAGCTGCTGTCTTTCAATCTTGGCTTGCAATGATGCTCAAATCATTTAAAATGAATAAGATATGATAAGAAAAGTGATAGGTATTATTATGATTTCAGCCGGCGGCTTGGGGTTGATCATTGAGTTTAGCCGTACGGTTTCAGAGTATCAGACAGATTTCTTCGGGGTCGGGTTGGCTCTTTTTTTTATTTGTATCGGAGGGCTCCTCTTGTCCTGTAAGCCGGGGTCACGGGATAAAAAAACACTTGTCCCGGAAGAGGACAGGACGGGGGAAATAAAAACAAAGAGAGTGGTTCCGCATCATCAAAAAGCCCTGGATGTCATCAGTCTGGCGGGGTTCATTATTTCTCTCTTCCAGATGGTTTTCGGACTTATTATCACCGTCGTCGGAGGGATCCTGATGACGGCCCTCTTTTCCAAGGGGGAGCCGGGTTGGGGAGTTTTAGGTGTCGGAGGTCTTATCTGGGGTGTTTGGCTTTTTCTTTTTGGAATCTTAAGGCTTGTCGGCTATGTGCATCTAAAAAAAAGAAAATTTTCAGGATTTGTCATCGTTTTGATTTGTGAAATCATGGCTTTTCTGGGCGGAGTTTATTCATTAATTCTGGGGCAATTCTTTATCGCTGTATTTCCCTTGATCTGGTCTGCGATCGTTCTTGTCTTTCTTCTCAGAAATCGCTCCGTTTTTTTCCGGAGTCCTGCTTCTGAGGGGGAAAGGAACGCATGATTGCATTTCTGTTTGGCTCAAAAAAAACGGAAAGAGGCTTAAGCCTTTTAACTCGGAAAGAAAGCCGCTGCTCCCTGTCGTCTTGCGATTCAGGATTTGAAACATTTCTTATTTAAAAAGTATCTAATAAGGTGGAAGGGAGATAAAAATGAAAAAAGTTTTGCCCGAAAGTTTAGATAACATTTGCCTTGTGGGTATTGTCTTATCGATCATTGAGATTCTCATTGCCCTTGTTTTCAGCCTTGTCGGGGGGGTCCTTATCAGCGCCGTAACCTCCAAAGCCGAGCCCGGATGGGGGATTCTGGGGATAGGCATTGCCTTTTTCGGCCTTGTTGCACTTGGTTTCGGGATCATCAGATTGATCGGATATATTCATATGAAAAAAGGGCGTTTCGCCGGTTTTATCATTGTCCTTATTTCAGAAGTTATCAGCTTTATCGGGGGCCTGTATTCGATTCTTATCGGCCAGGTCTTTTTTGCCGCTATCCCCTTTATCTGGGCAATAATCGTGTTAGTTTTTTTATACAAGTACCGCTTATCCTTTAAAAAAGAGGAGGCTTCAGAAAAAGAATAATATTGAATATTGACAATCCAAAGAACTGTGTTACTATGTGGAGAAATAAAGGAGGTTTGCTATGCAAACAATAAGCTGCAGCCGCAGAAGGCGGCCGCGTGAGTTCGGAAGGGTTCAATCACTGTCATTGTTTTTTTCTTCTTCTCATTATTTCTTTTCTTTTTCTTCTCCTTTTCGAAAACCTATCAAACGAAAATCTAAATAATATTTTTTATTTCCCGCGTTTTGTAAAATAAGCAGCTGTTCATAAGAGCAGCGAAAAGAATTATTTTATAATCTCATTTGTTATGCGGTAAAGCATGATGTGAAAGGATATTATATGAGAATACCTGTTGTACTTTTAGGGGCGACGGGAAGTGTCGGACAGCGAATGGCTTTCCTTCTGTCCCGTCATCCCTGGTTTGATCTTAAAATCTTGGCTGCTTCGGAAAGAAGTGCCGGTAAGAACTATGAAGAGGCTGTTCGTTGGGCTCTTCCCGAAGAACTTCCCGTTAAGATCCGGGAGCAACCCGTAATGTCTTGTGATCCGACTCAAAAGCCCTCTTTGGTCTTTTCTGCTTTGGATTCTTCTGTGGCAGGGCCCATAGAAGAAGACTGGGCCCGGCGAGGACACTTTGTCGTTTCTAATGCAAAGAATCATAGGATGGATTCTTATACGCCGCTGGTGGTTCCCGAAGTGAATCCCGGCCATCTTGAATCTTTGAAATGTCAGTGTTACGGGAGCGGAGCTATTGTAACAAACCCGAATTGTGTTGTCAGCGGGATTGCGTTGGCGTTGAAGCCTCTTATCGACGCCTTCGGCCTTGAGTCTCTCCATACGGTGACGATGCAGGCATTATCCGGGGCAGGCCTTCCCGGCGTATCTGCTATAGAAGCCTTAGGAAATGTTATCCCTTATATTTCCGGAGAAGAAGAAAAAATCGAAGAAGAACTTCAAAAGATATGGGGGAAGTGGGACGGCAGCTGTTTTTTGCCTCACGGGGTGTCGATTACAGCACAATGTAATCGCGTACCCGTTGTCGATGGGCATTTAGCCTCGCTTTATTTCCGCCTTTCTGACGATCCCTGTGAAAAGGATTTAAAAAAGGTTCTCTCGGGGTTTCAACAGCCCCTCTATTTGGATGCATTGCCCACAGCCCCTGAAAAGCCTCTTTATTATTTTGACCATCCAGGCTTCCCCCAGCCCCGGCTTCATAAAAACCTGGGAGAGGGCATGAGCGTTAGTATCGGCGCCTTGAGAAAAACAGGAAAGGGGTTATTCCAATGTCTGGTACTTTCGCATAACACGGTTCGGGGAGCAGCCGGAGCGGCTCTTCTTAATGCGGAATTATGTGTCACGAAAGGATGGGTACAGTCATGCGAGTCATGAAATTCGGCGGGGCCTCTTTATCAGGGGTCTCTGAAATCAGACAAGCTGTCAAATTGATTCACGAATACCGGGAGCGGGGGCCTGTTGCAGTTGTGGTCTCGGCCATAGGAAAAATGACAGAATGCCTGTTGGCAGGATTGAGAAACGGGGAAGAAGGAGAATCACTTTTTACTTTTTGTTTTCATCTTCATGAAGGCTTGTGCAAAAGCCTGGGAATCGACTCCGTGATCCTCAATCCCCTGAATGCAGAAATGGAACAACTTTCTGAAAACAGAAAGACCATGCCGGAGCCCTCTTATCGAGAGCGCTTAGTGGCTTTTGGCGAACAATTCTCAGCCCGGCTCATCGCAGCGGCATTGTCAATGAATACCCCTGCTATGGCTTTTGATTCCTGGGATGCCGGTATTGAGCTCAGTGATGACAGAGGGTTTCTGGAGATTGATGAGTCCGGTTATTCCCGTATCCGAGAGACTCTGAAAGAAAAGACAAAGGATTTCTGTGTCATTCCTGTGATCACAGGATACATCGGAAAGAAGAGAAACGGTGTCATCACGAATTTGGGGCGGGGCGGCAGTGACTTAACGGCGACAGCGTTAGGAGCTGCTCTCAAGGCAGAAGAGATCATCGCATGGAAAGATGTCCCGGGGATCATGAGTGCAGATCCCGGTATTGTTTCTTCAGCGCATGTAATCCCCGAAATCAGCTTTGAGGAAGCCGGAGAGATGGCCTTTTTCGGGGCTCAGGTCTTACATCCCCGCTCAATGTATCCAGCCCGCTTTCACTCTATTCCCGTTCGGATAAAGAGCTTTTTAGACCCCCGGCATCCCGGGACTTTGATCAGAGGGGAAGAGGGGAGTGAAGGGTTTTTAAAAGCTGTGACTGGCCGGGGTGATGTCACTCTCATCGATATTACTTCTAACAGGATGCTGGGGCAGTATGGATTTTTGTCCAAAATATTCTCTGTTTTTGAAGCTTTAAAGCTTTCTGTGGACCTTATTGCCACAAGTGAAGTAAGTGTTTCCTGCACATTGGACGAAAGCCATGACGCAGAGCTCTTAAAAGAGTCTCTGGAAAAATATGCGCAGGTTTCCATCCGTCGGCGAAGAGGAATATTGACATTGATCGGAGGAGGAAAAGCAGCACCTCTTTTGTTGGCGGACGGGCTGAAGGCTCTTCATGATAAAAAGATCGAAGTGGAAATGGTCTCTCACGGAGCCTCCAAGACAAGCACGGGAATTGTCTTGAGAAATGAAGAATTAAACAGAGCTTTGAATATTGTTCATAGTACTTTATCAGAGGAGGTGAAGGTATGAATATCGGACTTATCGGGTACGGGAAAATGGGAAAAATGATTCGGCGTTTGTCTGAAGAGGAAGGGCACAAGGTCACCTTTATTCAGGATCTCCGGGAAAAGGATTTTATCCGGGATCGAAAAGCAACAGATGTTTACATCGATTTTTCTGCCGGAGAAGCTGTCAGAGAAAACATTCTCATGGCATGCAGAGAAAAGAAACCTCTTGTCATCGGAGCTACCGGCTGGGAATGGGACTGTGCATTAACAGATGCTGTAAAAAAAAGCGGGATATGCCTCATCTGTGATTCCAACTTTTCTCCGGGGATGTATTTCTTTCGACGCATCGTGGAAGAAGCAGCGGATATGATCAGCGTTTTTGATGCCTACGATGTCGCTGGACTGGAAATGCATCATAAAGAAAAGGCTGATGCCCCTTCGGGAACAGCCAGGGCTCTTTCAGATATGATCATCAACGCTTTTCCCGGTAAGGTAAATGCAGAGTTTTATCCAAAAAATGAAAAACGCCCGCCCGATTCTTTTCATTTTGCCTCTTTGCGTTGCGGGAGAATTCCCGGGATACATACGCTTTTGTTTGATTCAGCGGAGGATTCGATTGAATTGACTCATCGAGCAAGAAGCCGGGAAGGGTTTGCCCGGGGTGCTTTGTTGGCAGCGGAGTGGGCTTTACAAGAGAGCGGGATACGGGCTTTTAAAGATGTTATGGAAAGTTATATGAGAAAGGAGATAAGATGAGAGAGTTTCGCGGAGCATTTACGGCTCTTATTACCCCCTTCAAAGGCGAGGAAGTCGATTATGAAGGATTGAGAAAAAATGTGTGTTTTCAGATTGAAAACCGCATTGACGGACTGGTGGTTCTGGGAACCACTGCAGAGACGCCGACACTCACAGAAAGTGAAAAAGAAAAGATCATTGAAACGGTTTGTGAAGAAGTTTCGGGAAGGATTCCCATTATTGTGGGGACAGGAAGTTATTCAACACAAGTGACGATCGAGCAGACGCGCCGGGCGAAAGCATTAGGCGCTGATGCTGCTTTGATAGTAGCCCCTTATTATAATAAGCCGGGCCAGGAAGGGCTTTTCCGTCATTTTGAGGCTATTACCCGGGCAGTCGAGTATCCGGTGATCGTTTATAATATACAAAGCCGGACAGGCGTGAATATTGAGACCTCGACATTAGAACGGATTGCCGCTCTGCCTTTTGTTATGGGTGTCAAAGAGGCTTCAGGTGCTATCAGCCAGGTGAGCGACGTGATTCATCGCGTACGTAATATTTATGATCATTTCAGCGTTTTGAGCGGAGATGACGGCATGGCTTTGCCTCTGACAGCTTTGGGCGGGGATGGTGTGATTTCCGTAATCAGTAACCTTGTGCCCGGCCTTGTGGGAAGCATGATAAGAAACGCTATAAATGGAAATTATGAAAAGGCAAGACAGGAGAACAGCCGGCTCTTTCCCCTGGCCAGGGCGGCTTTTATCGAAACGAACCCTGTCCCTATAAAAAAGGCGATGGAGTTTTGCGGATTACCTGCGGGTCAGGTCCGTTTGCCTCTATGGCCGATGAGTGCTTCTCATGAATCGTATCTTGAAAATGTTTTACGGGAAGCGGGATTGAATCCTCAAAAAGGGGGTGTTTTATGAGACAGTTGGAAGCGACAATTCACAGTCTATTTCAATCAAAAAAAATGAAGGCTGAAGAGGAAAGAGAGGCTCGGCAGCATATTGAGATCTTTCTTCAGCTTTTAGATGAGGGATCCCTCCGGCCGGTTATTAAAGAGCCGGGGGGGTGGAAAGTGAATTCCTGGGTCAAGGAAGGGATTCTCCTCGCCTTTCGGCTGGGGGTGGTCGAGGATATGAGCCGGCACTTTCCTTTTTATGACAAATCAACTTTTCCTTTAAAAACCATTGCTCTGAAGGATAAGGTGCGTATCGTCCCCGGGGGAACAAGCATACGGAAAGGTGCTTATGTGGCCCCGGGGGTTGTCATCATGCCTCCTGCTTATATCAATACCGGGGCCTATGTTGGAGAGGGCACTTTGATAGACTCTCATGCCTTGATCGGGAGCTGTGCACAAATCGGGAGTTTTTGCCATATCAGTGCCGGGTCTCAGATCGGCGGAGTCTTGGAGCCTGTCAATGCCCGCCCTGTCATCGTTGAAGATGATGTGTTGATCGGGGGAAATTGCGGGCTTTACGAAGGAGTGCAGGTCGGACGGCGCGCGGTTGTGGCGGCGGGTGTTATCATGACCGGTTCCACGCCTCTTTATGATATTCCCCGCGGAATCGTGATTCGCTCTGAAAAAGAGAGCGCTCTAATGATTCCTGAAGGGGCTGTCGTCATTCCCGGGAGCCGTCCGCTGAAGAGCGAATTTTCCCAGGAACACGGGCTTCAGGCCTATACGCCGATTATTGTAAAATACCGGGATGAGAAGACCGAAGCGAGTGTGGCTTTGGAGGAAGCTTTGAGGGATGGCTATGCGCTCTGTTAAGCATATGGATTCCAGTCTCATTCGGGATATCTTCGAAATGGCTTCTTCGGAAAGTCTGAATCTGGGCATCGGAATGCCTTATTGTCCCGCTTCTGTCGAGGTCAAACAGGCTATTGTCCAGGCTTTAGAGGATGATGAGACTTTTTACACCCCCAATGCCGGGATTACTCTTTTGCGCGAAGAAGTGGCCTTGCGTTACACTTATCAGGGAGAAGGCTCTGTGTCTTCAGAGAATGTTTTAATTACAACGGGAGCTGCCCAGGGGCTTTTTTTGGCCATGGTCTCTCTTTTGTCACCGGGAGATACTGTTCTTTTGCCCGATCCAGGTTATCCGGCATATCGGAATATCGCTCGTTTTTTGGGGTGCCGTATTGAGACCTATGGATTTGATTATGAAAAGATGGTCGCAGACAGCGAAGAACTATTTAAAAAAAGCTCAAAAGGTCCACGGATAATCATCCTTAATGCTCCTTCCAACCCGACCGGGGCAGTTTTGACCAAAGAGCAGTTCAGCGAATTGGCTGTACTTTTGGAAAAAAACGATTCCTTTGCGGTGAGTGATGAGGTCTATGGGGCATTAAGTTATGACGCCCCCTTCTTGAGTGCCGCCGGCTTCCTTCCCCGGGAGAGGACCATCATCCTTTCGTCGCTTTCCAAAGAAAGTGCATTGACAGGTTTGCGGGTCGGATGGTGTTACTCAGATAAAGGGGTGATCGAAAAGTTGAAGACGATTCATCAGCATATGGTCTCCTGTGCCGCTTCCCTCAGTCAATGGGCGGCTGTTGAGGCTGTTCGGAGAGGCGGAGAGCGGATCAAAACGCAGATGGGAAAAAACCGCACCTTAATGGAATCCTTTTTAAAAAAGATCCCCGGGTTTGAATTTACCCGGCCACCGGGGGGGTTGTATTTTTTCGTGAATGTATCCGCATATACTGCCGGAAGACCTTTTGCAGAAGAATTATTGAAAAAAGAGCAGGTAATCACTGTTCCGGGAGAAGCCTTCGGGGAAAGAGGGGGCCGTTTCGTCCGCATCTCCTTTGGCGCTTCACCCGCAGATATTGAAGAGGGATGTCGGCGTATCAGGAGGTTTGTTTATGACATCACAAGAGCATAGGAATACAGAACGAATCGTTTCGTGGATGAGTCGAAATAAAGGGGTTCAGACGCCCTTCTATCTCTATGATGAAGAGATGATGAGGCGACAGGTTCGAAGGCTGCGAAGGATTTTGCCTGTGAACGCCGAGATTTTCTTTTCCATGAAGGCAAATCCGAACCTTCATATTGTCCGCCTGTTGGCCCGGCAGGGATGTGGTGTGGAAATCGCATCGGGTGGCGAACTGAAGACGGCATTGCGTGCCGGGGTTTTACCGGAGAATATTATTTTTGCCGGACCTGCAAAAAGAGATGTAGAGTTGGAGGCTGCTTTGACAGGAGGTATCCGGGCGGTCAATGTGGAATCATTGAAGGAACTGGAACGGTTATCTTTTATGAGCCGGCGTCTCAAAAGGCATCAGAAGATCCATTTGCGCATTAATCCGCCCTTTGATATTCAGGGGAGCGGGGTTAAAATGGGGGGGGGAGCGAAAAAGTTCGGAATCGACAGTGAGCAGATCGGAGAAGCCAAAACTCTTTTGAGGCATTCCCCTTTGCTTCGTTGTGAAGGGTTTCATGTTTTCGCTGCGACTCAGATCGACGATGAAAAAAAAGCCTTGGAAAATTTTTCATTGTCTATAGCCTTAATGAAAGAGTGTGCAAAACTATTGGATATATCTCTGAGTTCCTTGGATATCGGGAGCGGATTAGGGATTCCATATGGAGATTCTCCTGAAAAAATTAATGATGAGGCTCTCAGAAGCGGACTGCAGTCTCTTTTTGAAAAAGAAGGATTACTGTCAAAAAAAGTCCTGGTCGAAAGCGGGCGTTTTCTGACGGGGCAGGCCGGTTATTTTGTGACACGTGTTTTAGATAAGAAGAATTCGCGGGGGGTCACGTATCTTCTTTGCGACGGGGGGATTCAGAATCTTTTACGTCCCGCCCTTATTGGAGATCATCATGAGATCTGTTGTTTAGGAACAAAAGCGGTATCCGAGCCGAAGGAGAAGGTCACTGTAGCCGGCCCGTTGTGTACATCTCTGGATGTCCTGGGGGAGAATATTGAAATGGAACGGGCGGAGATCGGAGATTATCTTTGTGTGGGGCAAGCCGGCGCCTATGGCTATACGGAAAGCATGCCCCTTTTCCTTTCTCATCCCATGCCGGATGAATATTTGCAAGACTCATCGGGAGCGATCCGGCGCATACGGAAGGGGCTAAGCTATGATGAAATACTGCGTTCGCAGGAGGAAACCGGAAATGAGTGACAGAAGAGAAATCAGCCGGGTAGTCTTTGAGGCCTGTTTGAAGGTCCGGCCCGGAGAAAAAGTACTTATTCTGACAGACAGAAATAAAGAGCATCTGGCGCGTCCGCTTTATGATTTAGGCAAGACAATCACGGATACTGTTCTTCAAATTATTCCTGTGACCCGCTTTGACGGTGATGAACCAGGCCGGGAGGTCACAGAACTCTGTCAAAGGTTTGATGTCATCCTGGCTCCCACGACCATGTCCGTTAGCCACACCTCAGCAATGGTGGAAGCCCGGCGTAAAGGGGCTCGTGTTGCTACTATGCCGGGTATCACCGATGAGATCTTTGATACGGCGTTATTGACAGATTACCGGGCTCTTTCCGAGAAGACAGTGCGGCTTCAGCGTCAAATGAATTCTGCCCGGGAGCTTTATGTCACGGCTCCTGGAGGGACAGATGTCCGTTTTTCTGTTGAAGGGCGGGAATTTTTCGCTTTGGACGGCTGCTGTCACGCTCCGGGTGCATTTGTGAATTTGCCTGACGGCGAAGTGATGGTCGCGCCTGTGGAAGAAAGTATCAACGGGTGTCTGGCCTTTGACCTCTCCCTTATGCCGGATCACCTCACGGATTTTGGAATTATCGGGCTCCTGACCAAAGAGAAGGTGATCGTGGAAGTCGAATCGGGGCGTATTAAGTCGATAAAAGGGGGGGGGAAAGCAGGGGTATTCAGAGATGTCCTGGCCGCTGCCGACGAAAGAGCCTCTGTGGTGGCGGAGTTCGCTATGGGGACAAACCCTGCCGCCGTTATTATCGGGAACATCCTTATGGATGAAAAGGTAGACGGGACTGTCCATTTCGCTTTCGGGAGTAATGTCAGTTTCGGGGGGAAAAACCAGAGCAATGTTCATTTAGACGGGGTGATAAGTCGTCCCTCAGTCATGGCTGACGGAGTATGGATAATAAAAAACGGTAAATTGTCACGGTGAAGGTGAGTGTTTTTTGATAAGATAAGATGAAGTTTAATTCAAGAGGGCGCCTTTATGATTGCTTTTCTCTTTTTTTTCTCTATACTTCGTTGGTCGGATATGGGATCCGATGTAAAGGAGACTGTTATCCGTTTTCAAACGAACCTCAATTTAACTTATAAGATATCAAAAAGAGATGTCACAAGGAGATATTATGAATACATTCAATCAATTCGGGTTGTCTGAAGAGACGTTAGAGGCCGTCAGGCTCAAAGGCTTTGAGGAACCGACACCCATACAGCACAAGGTTATCCCGGCCTTGCTAAAGGGCGGGCGTGATATTATAGGCCAAGCTCAGACCGGAACGGGAAAGACAGCGGCTTTTGCACTTCCGCTGATAGAAAAACTAAACGAAGAGAGTGAACATGTCCGGGCTCTTATTCTGGCTCCTACCCGTGAACTGGCTTTGCAGATCTCCGATGAGATCAATTCGCTTAAGGGACGGAAAAAATTGGATATTATCCCTGTTTACGGAGGACAGTCCATTGACGTGCAGCTTCGCCGTTTGAAAAAAGGTGTCGATATCGTTGTGGGGACTCCCGGCCGTATTATGGACCATTTGCGTCGCAAAACACTAAAGCTTCAACATTTGGATTATCTGATTTTAGATGAAGCCGATGAGATGCTTAATATGGGTTTTATCGAAGATATCGAGTTTATCATGGGCCATACACCCCAGGAGAAGAGGACTCTTCTCTTTTCTGCGACGATGCCCGCTCCCATCAGGGATATTGCCAAGAAATATATGCAGAACACCTTGACACTTAAGGTCGATTCTGAAAACCTCACCACAGACTTGACACAACAGATTTACTTTGAAGTCTCAGAAGGGGATAAATTTGAAGCCTTATGTCAGATGATCGATATAGAAGACGATTTCTACGGTCTTGTCTTTTGCCGCACAAAGAACGATGTGGATACAGTGACTTCCCGTCTTATTGAGCGGGGATACGATGCTGAAGGGCTTCACGGTGATATCACCCAGGCCTTGAGGCAGAAGATTTTCGGCCGGTTTAAAAAGAAACATATCTCTGTCTTGGTGGCGACCGATGTGGCTGCCCGGGGGTTGGATGTTCAGGATTTAAGCCATGTCGTCAATTATTCTCTTCCCCAGGGGCCGGAAGCCTATGTTCATCGCATCGGCCGGACAGGGCGGGCAGGCAAAGAAGGGACAGCCGTGACTTTTGTGACTCCAGCAGAGTACAGAAAGTTAGGGTTTATTCAAAAGATCTCTAAGGCGGAAATCAAAAAGGGGCAGCTCCCTAAAGTGGAAGATATTATCGAACGTAAAAAGAATACTCTTTTTGAGGAGTTGGATACTCTGATACGTGAGGGCGAGTGGCAAGACTACCGGGGGTTTGCCATGGGGCTTTTAGGGGATCACTCTCCCGAAGAGGTCGTCTGTGCTTTGCTGAAGCATGCTTATCAGGATGAGTTTGATCCTGCCAAGTACCGGCAGATTTCAGCTCCCTTAGCAAAAAAAGGAAAGACTAAACTTTTTGTGGCTATGGGGAAAAAAAGCGGCTTAGGGAAAAGAGAATTGATCAGCCTTATTGAAAAGAAGAGCGGGGTCAAATCATCTGAGATCAACAATTTGGAAATGTATGATGACTATTCTTTTATCAGTGTTCATTTCAGGGCCGCGGAGGCGATTCTGAAAGCCTTTGCCGGAGACACAAAACGCAAACGCCCTTTGATCGAGATGGCATCGGGAAAGAATAAAGAAGGGCAGAAAAAGGCCGGTTTCAAAAAGTATTATAAGAAGAAAAAATAACAGATAGGCCAAAATAACGCCTTAAAGAAGGGGTTTTACACCTCCTTTAAGGCGTATTTCAATAATATCTTGATTTATTCCAAAAAACATGTTAAGATAACCATTGTTTCGTTGAAAAATCTGCATGAAAAAGAAAATTTGAGTCTATAAGCTTATAAAGGAGGGGTTATGGATATTGTCGTCTATAATGACAAAGCAATGCCCACAAGGGAAGAGCGAAAAGCTGTCGTTGACTTTTTGTACAAAAATTTGGAGGAATTCGGAGATCCTCGTCCGGATATCGACAAGGCTGTCGCTTATGCTCTAAAGGAAAACAAATCATTCGGGGGTTTTATCCTTGCAGCTGTAGAAGAGAAGTCCGTCCTCGGCGTTGTCGTGGTGAACAGGACCGGGATGAAAGATTATATTCCTGAAAATATCCTGGTCTATATCGCAACCCATAAAGAGCATCGGGGCCAAGGAATCGGAAAAGCCTTGATGAAAAAGGCTTCGCAGGTTTCTGACGGTGATATCGCCTTGCATGTGGAACCGGACAATCCGGCGCGTTTCCTTTATGAAAAAATGGGGTTTACATCGAAGTATATTGAAATGCGGCTGCACAAGGAAGAGGATGAATAATGGCGTTTCTCACCATGAATACCGGGAAGCTGAAAGATAACTTTGACTATTTGAACACCCTTTTTAAAAATCATCACATACAGTGGACTGTGGTCTCTAAATTGCTCAGCGGCCATAAAGATTATTTGACAGAGCTTTTGAAGCTCGGAATAACACAGCTTTCAGATTCCCGGATCTCTAATATTAAAATCCTCAAGGGAATTCAGCCGGACATTGAAACGATCTTTATTAAACCTCCGGCGAAACGCTCGTTAAAAAATGTGATCAAATATGCGGATATCAGCATGAATACAGAGATCCGGACGATTCAGCTTCTGTCGGAAGAAGCAAAGCGGCAGAATAAAATCCATAAGATCATGATTATGATCGAACTTGGCGAACTGCGGGAAGGGGTCATGCGGGATAAATTCATCGATTTCTTTCAAAAGACCTTCAGTCTGGACAATATTGAAGTCGCAGGGATCGGGACCAATCTCTCATGCCTTTACGGAGTATTGCCCACAAAAGACAAATTAATACAGCTCAGCCTATACAAGCAGTTGATAGAAGCTAAATTCAATGTAAAAATTCCCTATGTTTCCGGAGGTTCTTCTGTGACGATCCCTTTGTTGCAGCAGGGACTTCTGCCTAAGGGGATCAATCACTTCCGTGTGGGAGAATCCCTTTTTATGGGGACCGACGTTTACAATGATAAGCCTCTGGAAGGGTTGCACACAGATGTCTTTCAGCTTTATGCTGAAATCATAGAGCTGACAAAAAAACCCCGGGTTCCCTCGGGACAGATGGGGACCAATGTCGAAGGGGAGGCCTATGACTTTAATGAGGATGATATTGGAGAGACATCCTACCGGGCGATTATCGATTTAGGGCTGCTGGATGTGGAAGAGTCACATATTATGTCTGTGGACAAAAAAATCAAAATCGTCGGGGCTAGTTCAGATATGATCGTTTTGGACTTGGGAGAGAATCATCAGGGTTATAAAGTCGGGGATCTGGTCAAATTTCAACTGGACTATATGGGGATGCTTCGGGTGATGAATTCCCGTTACATTGAAAAGAGAGTCGTCTCTCCCGCTCGATGAGGGGTCGCGTCTTGTATTTAGTATTATACTGTTAATAGAAGGACAACAAACATCATTTATTTTTAATTATCGTAAAACCTCTCTCTGTAATACTAAATACAAGACGCGACCCCTCATCGCTTGCTTTCATACACACAGCACCTATAATAGGATTAATCGAAAAGGGGGCTCTTATGAAGACTATTGGCTTGATCGGGGGCATGAGCTGGGAATCGTCCAGCCTTTATTACAGTATTATCAATAAAGAGGTCAGGAGATTGTTGGGGAAAAGTCATTCGGCGTCTTGTATTATGTATTCATTTGACTTTCAGGGCATCGAAGAAAAACAATATGCCGGGCAATGGGAGGAATTGGAAGCAGAAATGGTGGAAGCCGGGATGAAGTTGAAGAGTGCCGGAGCCGATTTTTTTGTCCTTTGTACCAACACCATGCATAAGCTTATGGATCATTTCGAAGAAAAAACAGGGTTGCCTTTTTTGCATATTGCCGATGTCGTGGCTGAAGAGATGGCAAAAGACGGACTCAAGACGATCGGGCTGTTAGGCACAAAGTTTACCATGGGAGAGGATTTTTACAAAAAAAGGATCCATGAGCGTTACGGGATGACGGTCCTGGTCCCTGATGAAAGGGATCAGGAGGATGTGAACCGTATTATATACAAAGAGTTGGTCCGGGGTGTCGTGAAAGAAGAATCACGGACAAAGTATGAAGAGGTCATCGACCGCCTTATGGAGCGGGGGGCTCAAGGTATTATTTTAGGATGTACAGAGATCGGGATCCTTATAAAAAAACATCGTTGCCCTCTCTATGATACGACACCGCTTCATGCTGCTAAAGCCGCAGAGATGAGTGTTCAGGTTTAAAAAGCATCATCCCTGTAAGATATTATTTTTAGGCTATACTCTAAGGAGAGATGTCTGCGTCATCTGTCTCGGGACTGGTGACAAACTATAACGAAAAGGAGAGGTTCATGTTTGTAAGAAGAATGACAGTTTTGAGTATGTTCATCGTTTTCTGTTTGAGTATTCTTTCCGCGGATCTTTTAAACCGGCTGCAGGATAAGGCGGCAGAGAAGAGAGAAGCCAACCGGGAGATAAAAAATAAAAAGGCGGAGCTGCCCGCCGGAAAGATCTATACTTTGCGTGAGGGAGAGGAATTCGTCTACGGAAAGATCGGCCTCTTTGATGACGGGCAGATGAAATACACTTTAGCTGTCGTGCGAAAGCCCAATACAGAAAAACCCATCTATGAGGCCGGGTTCGATCCGTATGAACCCCGTCCTTTGGGAGAGCCCCTTTTGAAATTGAATCCGAACCCGAAACCGTATGAGCAATATGATTTTTTCCTGATTTTTAACGGGGTGAAATACGGCCCGTTCGACCGGATTCTTGATATGGATCAGAGCGACCCTGACACTGATCATTGGGTGAGCCATGACGGGAAGAATATCTCCTTTTCCTATGTCGTGAGAGAAAAATATTATCCTTATGTCAACGGATTCCCCGGTGTTCCCTTTTGGACCACAAACCAGGCTCCTGTACATGATCCGGTCTACGGACAGACAGAATTTGCCATCGAAGCCAGCCGTTATCGTTTCCGGTTGTTCAAGCGGGCAAAGATCGTCCTTGACAACTGGATGTATATGGGAGACCTTCACACTTCTGAAGACGGCACTCATTTTCTCTATGTGGGAGGTGAAGCGACTCCGGAGGAACGCTATGTCTATATCAACCACGAAAAGAAAACGGGCCCCTATTATCTCGTCTCCCGGGTAGGGTTTATTCCCGGGACAAATGAGTTTTATTGTGCGGGATTTGACAAGCAAAGTAACTATAAAAAGGTCGTTCTTGGAGAAAAGAGAGTCGCTGTCCCGGAAGGGACGCAGGTCACCAATTTCCATGTCTCGTCAAAAAAGATCATCTTCACCCTGGAGACGCCACTTCCTGCTCTCAGGGAAAAGATCGGGATCCTCGGACGGAAGTTTGATGTCGTCGAATATGATATCGCTTCAAAAACAATCCGCTCCTCCGGCCCTTATTTTAAACAATTGGCTGTCCGTGAGGCTAAGGGGGACTTTTACTTCTGGACCATTGATGGCCAGGACGACCTGGTCATGATCGCTCCCGGCGGACGTATTCTTGAACGTTTTAGTGTATCCGACCCCCTTGTTTTTTGGAGCAGCAGCCGGGTGGCCGTCACTCCTCAAGGGGATTGGTACATCGCTTATAAAAAGCTCAAAGAGGGCGGGGATTATGACAAACCCGGAACCTATACTTATGTCCTGCACAAAAATGGAACAAAGAGGGAAGAGTTTGACGCCGTCTTTGCTCCTGCTCCTTCCGTAAATGAGAGGACCAGGGCCGTTTAGTTTCACTTTTTTGCGGACAAGGCGGTGGGTTCTGTCAAAAGGATCTATGTTTACGGGGACAAGGTTATCCGGGGAGAAGGAGAAGACATGGAGACGGTCTATGCTCCGGAAAGCCTTCACATCTACTCCCGGATCAGGACCCCTGAGATGCGCTTCCGGGTGAACAGAGACGGGCGGCCTGCCGATGATAAGATCTGGGACGGGATAACGGCTCTTGCAGTCTCCGGAAACGGAGACCGATACGCGGCCCTGGTCACAGAAAAAGGCAATTATACCCGTTATTGGATCACACCGGACCGTTTAGATGCTGACTGGAAGCTCGTTGTGAACGGGACTGTCCTGCTCGGCCGTTTCGGCGCTCCCATCTGGTCACAAGCCTATCAGTCTTTAATTGTTTTGAGACAAAAGGGACAAGAGATCATTATTACAACCCTGTAAAAATCAGGGGCTTTCACGTATCCCGGGAAGCCCCTGCTCCCGTACACACAGAGCGGGAAGATTTACAGTTTTTTAAAAAAATCGAGAACAATTTTGAAAGCGGAATGATTCTTTTGAAGTTCTTTAGACCCACGGGTAATCTTACAGAGGCTTAGGCCCAGGTCATTAGCAATAGCCCGTTGAGGTGTTCCCTCATCCAGATATTTGACCAGTTCCCAGCGGGAAGAGATATCAAAGACCTCTTTTTCCGTAAGAATGGAGTTAAGAAAATCTTCTATGACTTTCGGGTCCTCAATAGCGGCTAATGTTTTTGCAATCTCATCCATACGATAAAGTTTCATGCCCCTGCCCTTCCCTTGTATTTTAGACAAGGACAGGGGGTTTGTCAAATCCCTAAAACAGCAAGCCTAAAGATAACCCTTGCCATAGTGACGAAGGACGAAATCAACATCTTTGTCACCCCGGCCCGAAAGGTTGATCAGAAGGGTTTTTTCTGTATTTTCTTTGGCCAGTTTCATGGCAAAAGCAACCGCATGGGCCGATTCAATGGCCGGTATAATGCCTTCTGTACGGGAAAGGGCGAAGAAAGCTTTTATAGCTTCCTCATCGGAGATGGTCGTATATTTGACTCTGCCGATATCTTTGAGATAACTGTGCTCGGGACCCACTCCGGGATAATCCAAGCCACTGGCTACCGAGTAGACAGGAAGAGGTTGTCCTGATTTATCCTGGAGGAGATAGGAGCGGAATCCGTGAAGGATACCCGGGGTCCCCTTTGTGAGTGTTGCCGCGTGCTCTCCGTCTTTAAAGCCTTTCCCCGATGGTTCGACTCCATGTAAGGAGACTTCGTTGTCTTCGAGAAAGCCGCTGAAGAGGCCGATGGCATTAGAACCGCCGCCGACACAAGCCAGGACATGATCCGGGAGACGGCCTGTCATCTGAATAAACTGGCTGCGAGCCTCCCGGCCTACGATTGATTGAAAATCCCGGACCATTGTAGGAAAGGGGTGAGGGCCGACCACAGAGCCGATGGCGTAAAATTGATTAACCGGGTCTTGAAGATAGGCTTCGAAGGCGGCGTCCACGGCATCTTTGAGGCTTTTCGTGTTCGTTGTCACGGGAATGACACGGGCCCCGAGGATCTTCATTCGGGAGACATTGGGATGCTCCTTTTCAATATCGATCTGCCCCATATAAATATCGCATTCAATTCCTACGAGTGCAGCTGCTGTGGCCAAAGCGACTCCGTGCTGCCCGGCGCCTGTTTCGGCAATCAGTTTCATTTTCCCCATGTGTTTGGCTAACAGTGCTTCTCCCAGACAATGGTTGATCTTATGGGCGCCGGTATGGTTCAGATCTTCGCGTTTGAGATAGACCGGGCCTCCGCCGATTTGCTCAGTAAGATTTCCGGCATAGTAAATAGGAGAAGGGCGGCCCACATAATGAGTGTAATACTCTTGAAGCTCCTCCATAAAGGTCGGGGTTCGGCGTAAAGTTTCATATTCATCAGCGATCTCTTCCATTACCGGAATCAACTCCGGGGGGAGATAAGCCCCCCCGTATTCTCCGAAATAACCTTTAACAGCATTGGCCTGTCTTGTTTCCATTATAATTCCTCCTTGAATGTTACTTTTAACAGAAACGTTTCTGTAAATAGTAACATCTTGTAAGAGGCTGTCAAGAGAATTACAGGCCCGGTAAGATTTTTTTATAAAAAGCCCATTCTCCGATCAGAAGGGCGTTCCCCGCAGCTCCCCGCATCGTGTTATGGACTAAAGCTTTGAGCTGGAAGGTCTTATCTGAGTATTGTCTCAATCGGCCTGTCAAAACAGACATACTGTTATAGGAGTTCAGGAAAAGAGGTTGAGGCCAAGTATCCTCTTCTTTGTAAAGAACGGGGTATTCCGGGGCCAGGGGGGTGAAGGGCAGGGTTTTCAAGGGCTGAAATGACTGCCATGACCGGATGATGTCATCCCGGGAAGCCGGACGCTCCAATTCGATAAAAAGGTCCAGCATATGGCCGTCACGCACAGGAACGCGATTGCATGATGCGGTCACTGTGATGGAGGCCGGAACGATGGCTTTCCCGTTATAAACTCCGAAGATTTTCGGAAGTTCTTCTCTGATTTTATCTTCTTCACCGGGAATCAAAGGAATGATATTCCCCATGACATCCCAGGCCGATAGGCCGGGATAACCGGCTCCGGAAACAGCCTGCATGGTGACTGTATGGAGAGAACGGATGCCGAAGTCCTGATGAAGAGGGAAAAGAGCTAAGGCCAGCCCGGCCGTTGAACAGTTTGGGTTAGTGATCAAGGAGCCGGTGGCTCGGGGGATCTTTTCCAGAAGAGGCCCGTTGATCTCAGGGATTATAATGGGAACATCGGCATCCATCCTGTGATTTTTGGCATTGGAAATGACAAAATATCCGGCTTCGGCCAGGCGTTTTTCAATCGGTCCGGCTACAGAGGCATCCAGGGCGGAAAAGACGAGGCGCGCCCGAGGGAATGTATCGCATGATTGTACCATGAGTGAAGCCGTATCAGCGGGGCAGGGGTCCGGGAGTTTCCATTGAACGGCTTCATTATAAGTTTTACCTGCGGAGCGCTCTGAGGCGAAGACTTCTCTCAATGAAAAAAGCGAATGTTCATTTAAAAGACGGATAAAATTCTGTCCTACAGCTCCTGTGGCCCCGAGAAGGGCGACATCAATTTTCATCTTTACTCCTTTTACGGCCCATGGGAAAATAAAAGGCCTTTTCATTATGGATCATGAATCCTCCGGTGCTTAACTCGGGGATAAGCTGAAAAGAGGGAGAAGTCGTTACACCGATCTCTTCAGCGCCGAGAAGGGTACAAAGAGTCTTTTGATAGGTCAAGTCGGGGCATGCCGGGTAGCCAAAACCGAAACGTAAAGAGTCTCCCTCCTTCTCATTGACTTGTTTATTAAGGCAAGCGGCCGCTGTTTCAGCTAATTCTGTGCCCAATCCGTGAAGAAGAAAATAATGGTAATATTCATCGTTTTTGAGAAGAACCTTTTCTTCAGCTGCGATTGCCCCTCCCACAGTGACCAGAAAAAGGGTGATACGGTCTTTACCCTTGCGGAAAAAGTCGGTAATACAGTGTTGTCCTTCCGTAGCTGCCCGGGGGAAGTGCAAGGTTGTTATGGTACGGCCTTGCGGAGAAAGCAGTTCCATTGTTTCACCGTCAGGACGGCAGGAAAAAGAGGAGTAGATACCCTTGATTTCTTTAAAGAGCTCTTTTTGGTTGAGAAGGTAAGCAAGTTCTTCTTCCCCTTTTTCACTGTCCAGCCCCCATCGGATTTGGAAAAGTCTCTTTTTCTGAAGGCAGGGGAGAAGGTCCCGTAATGAAAAATGGAGGAAGTGACGCTTTTGTTGAAGAAAAAGAGGGGCTGGAGAAGGATCGCTCTGTGTTTGAGGAGAAGGAGGGGATAGAAAGGGAGGTGTTTTATCTTTCTTTGGGGAGAGGTTTTTCAGAAAACGGATCCCGTCAAAAGCATCATCGGCTTTGTAAACTGCTCCCCTGTAAAGGGGAGCTAAATAGTTCTGGGTGTAGTCCCGGGAAAGGGCCGCTCCGCCGCAGAGAACCGGCAGTGAAAAACCGTTCTTTTCAAAGAGAGTTAAAACAGTTCCGAAATAAATCGCTGAGTTGGCTAAAAGACCGCTCAGGCCTACGGCATCAGGCTGATGGGTTTTCACGGCATCAATGATCTCTTCAGCCGATCGGTCAACACCGATATCAATGACATGATAACCGTGATTGCGGAAGATGATGGCGCTTAGGTTTTTTCCGATATCGTGAACATCTCCGTATACTGTGGCCAGAAGAACGGTACCCTTATACTTTTGCTCTGTCAAATGGTCAGAGAGAAGATCCAATGTTTTCTTCGCTGTCTCCGATGAGCGCAGGACAAAAGGAAGCTGCAGCTGATTGGATTCAAAGAGACGCCCCACCTCCTCCATGGCCGGGATAATAGACTCTTCGATAATATTTTCAGCTTTTTTCGTTGTGAGTTCTTTTTGCGCCAAAATCAGAGATTCCTCTTTACGGCCGTCAATAATCGCTTGGAAAAGGGTGGGTTCTTCTTCAACAAGGGAAGAGGAGTCCTGTCCTGCTGCCCCTGTCGCCATATCACATTGATGAAGAAAATCGGTTAATCGTTCAGAGTCGGGTTTGGGAGAGAGAAGAAGTTCCCGGCCCGAAATGATAAGCTCTTGGGGAAAATGATGAAGAGGCGTCAAATTTCCGGCATGGACAATGGATGCATCAAGTCCGTGCTCTACAGCCAGCTGCAGAAAGAGAGAATTCAGGATTTTCCGGGGATAAGGTTTCAGGCCGTGGGAGATATTGCTTACCCCCAGGATCGTGTTGGCGCCGGGATGTCTGTCTTTAAAGGTTTTCAGGGCTTTCAATGTCTCATAAGCTGAATTAAGGCGTGTATCAGAAGCCACGGTAAATGTGAGCATGTCAAAATAGAGGTCTTCAGGGGCGATGCCGAATTCATCGGTGGCAAGGGAAAAGATCTTCTCTGCTGTAACTGTTTTTTCAGACGCTGTCAATGCCATGCCGTTTTTATCGATAACCAGACAGATAAGTGCAGCTCCGTATCGTTTCGTCAGGGTGAAAATGGATCGGGCTTGTTTTTCATCTTTCAGATGAACGGAATTAATAAGGGGTTTGCCGCTTATTTTTTTCAATGTTTCTTCCAAGGCTCTAAGATTGACAGTGTCGATACAGAGAGGTGTCTTCGCTTGTCGGTTCAGCTCTCCGACAAACCGGGAAAGGTCTTGTGCTTCGTCCCGACCAGGGAGGACACAACAAATATCAAGGGCTGCAGCGCCGGCCCTCTCCTGAGAAAGGGCGGTCTCTATCATTGATTCGAAGTCTTCCTTTAAAAGGAGTTCTTTAAACTTCTTGCTTCCCTGAGTATTGGCCCGCTCTCCGATGATAAAAGGAGGTCGCGAACTGCGGACCGAAACTGTCTTAAAGAGGGAGGCTAACCGGGCCTCTTTCCGGGGAGTCGAGGTTTCAGCGAATCTTATATTGTCTAACTCCCTTTTCAGGGCTTTGATGTGATCAGGTGTCGTGCCGCAGCAGCCCCCGACCAGAGCCAATGAATGAGAAGCGGCCAATCGGGTGACTTCTCTGGCGAAGGCCTCCGGTGTCATAGAGTAATGAAGCCGGCCTTCGCGGACTTCAGGGAATCCTGCATTGGGCATCAGAGCTGAAGGGAAAAAAGAGAATCGGTTAAGGGCTTTCAGGGCCTCATCCAAACCCTCAAATCCGTTGCCGCAGTTAAACCCGAGATAAAGAAGGTCAAACGGCTCCAAAACTGCGGCCAAAGTCTCAATGTCTGAACCGGTAATAAGCCGTCCCTTTTCCGGCGAAAGAGAGACCGCTGACGGAATCTCTTTTCCCTCTTCCTGAGCGGAATCCCGGGCAGCAATCAGAGCCGCCTTGACCTGAAGAAGATCTTGGCACGTTTCTATAAGAAAATAGTCGACTCCTCCCCGTATAAGGCCTGTGCATTGAATTTTATAACTCTCATATAAGGTATCGAAAGAGATCTGTCCTAATGAAGGAAGGTACCCCGTAGGGCCGACAGACCCGGCTACAAACCGGGGGTGGGACAGATCCGATTCTGCATCGATGGCTTCTCTGGCCAGTAAAGCTGCGGCTTGATTGATCTCAAAAGTGTGTTCTTCCAGGCCGTAATCTTTGAGAGAGAGGGCCGAAGCACCGAAAGTGTTTGTCTCAATAATGTCGCTTCCGGCTCGAAGGAAATCTCTGTGAATGCTGCGTATCACATCCGGATCGGTGATATTCAATAGTTCATTGGAAACCTTTTCATTTTCTTTTTTAAATCGGGACTGAATAGAGGTTCCCATGGCGCCGTCTCCCAAAAGGATTTTTTTCTGCAACAGAGTATGAAGAGATGATGCCATATCAGATTCCCCCTTTTCCGAAGGCCGCATCGATCAGTCTCCGGGTGTTTTGGCCGCTTCCCATGGTAAAGATATGGACTCCCGGAGCTCCGGCATCAATGAGGTCCCGGATCAAAAGAGCCATGTAGGTGGTTCCCGCCTTTGATTCTTCCAGAGGCGTGCGGGCTTCTTCAAATGCAGCGATCAGTTGTCGGGGGATATCAATATGGAAAGTCCCGGGCAAGCGACTCATGGATTTTAAACGGGTCACCGGTTTGATGCCGGGGATAACCGGGACAAAAATATCTCTTTTACGTAATTCTTTTAAAAAAGTAATATAGGAGTCAGCGTTGAACAGCATCTGGGTGATAATATAATGAGCTCCTGAACGGATCTTTTCTTCCAAATGATCCAGATCTTTTTCCCTGTTAAACGATTCATAATGTTTTTCAGGATACCCGGCGACGCCGATACAGAAATCAGTGGGAACGCCCTTTTCCTGAATAGAGGAATAAAGGCCCTGATTCAAATGAGAAACTTGTTTGACGAGACCGGCGGCATACTGATGTCCCTCGGGATGCGGTATAAAGGCTTTTTGGCCCGGAAGGGGGTCGCCACGGACCACAAAGATGTTTTCAAAACCCAAATAATTCAAGTCGATGAGTTTGTCCTCGATCTCAAACCGGCTGTCTCCTCCGCAGATGACATGGGGAATGGCCTCCACGTTCAGCCTGTTTTTCAAAGCAGCGGAGACACCGACTGTCCCGCATTTTTTACTCTTTTGAAGTTTTATGATCTCTCCGCCGCGCTCTTCAAAGGCCACATAGGATTGATGTGTTGTCACATTGATAAAATCAGGCGCGTACTCCATAAGGGGTTCTGTATGACGTAAAAGTTCATCCAGGGAATATCCCCGGTTAGGAGGGACGATTTCCAATGAAAGCAAAGGCTTTTTTCTTGTTTTTATCACATCAATGACTTTCATGCTCCCTCCTTTCGCACGTAAAGGGGACAAGAGCCTGTGACGGCTAAGTCTTCCCCCATGATAAACAGTCCTCCGTCAATATCATTATTCGATCTGACATCTTCGATCACAGCGGCGAGATCCTCTTTGGAGCGGATTCTGTTGGCGAAAGAAGTGGCATACGCATCAGCTAACGCGCTATCCCGGCAGATGATCACAACGGCATCAGCTTTCCCGAAACTGAGCGAGTGTCCCACTGTTCCTGAAGAAGTGCAGATCCCGTAGGATTCACCTCTGCAGGGAAGATTCAGGCCTAGCCGGCCTGAGAGGGGGGATGTTCCGGCAAAAACACCGATATGGACCGATTCTTCTGCCCAAACGCAGATGTCTCCGCCGTTTTCCACGATGACTTTTTTAAACGGCTTTTCAGAAAGCAGACCCCGAAGCACATACTCGGCGATGTATCCGGCAACGGCAGCCATGGGGCCTGTTTTTGCCTTCAAGGCAGCCTGAGTCATGGCAGAAGGAAAGAGCGGGTGTTCTTCCAGAGGCTTTAGCGATGATAAAAACAGCGGCTCGATATCTATGGCTCGTTGAACCTCCCGGCGGGCTTCTCTAAGCAGATCAGCGGCTTTTTGGTAAAGGGAGGGTGCCGCTGATTCTCGGTTGATTCCGATCCATAAATCGCTTTCTTTTTCTGCAATATGAAAAAAGACAGTGTTTGACGAATCATGAAAGGAACGGTAAAAGCGGGTCGCATATTCAGTCATGATAACCTCCTTTGGCTAAACCGCAGGGGCAGATGTCGCGGCACAGCAGGCAATTGACACACCGGGTGGGGTCATGATGCAAAGATGCGTTTTCCAGCGAAAGAGCCCCGGCAGGACAAAGGGCAATACATGTTTCACACAGGGTGCAGGGCAAGGCCTCATCCCGGGACTTTTCGGGCTCTTGCAAAGAAATTCCGTACTCTTCCACGGGAGCACTTACGGTAAAGAGTCCTTTTTGAATAAGGCTTTTCAGCCGCTCTGCCGATTCCCGAGCCACTGTCATACCGGAGAGGGGGACAGTCCGGATTTTTTGCCCGGCTATTTCAGTCGATCCGGTCAAAAGTTCCTGATAAGTCACTTCCCCGATTTCTCGGTGCTCAGGATCGGAAAAGTCCCGCACTGTCATGTGGATCTTATCATTTGTGATCATAGTCCGCGCAGCCAAATCTGTATCCAAAAGAGGGATGGGGATACTGACAGCCACGTAAAGTGTGACCCCGTAACCCGGCATGGTGACGCCTTTGACAAAACGGGGACTCATTCCTCTCATATTTCCTGAAAGCGCTAAGGTCGCGGCTCCTTCAACGGGAATGCCGTAACGGTTTTTCTTTTTATGAATATTAAACTGGGTGCCGCGGGCAGAGATATAACCGATTCCCCCGCAGAGAAGGATGCGGCTCCCTGTGCCGACTGTTCTGAGCTCCGGATCATTGATAAGAGGCGAGAGCTCTCCGGATGTACAATAATTGAGGTTTTGGCAATGGGGCAGAAGGGTTCCCATATAGGTCCGAAGAGTCTGTGATGAGGAATTGACTGCAGCTGCATAATTCTGATAGCTATTTCTGGGATTGTAGAGATAGGCTTCGTTAACGGTGTTAAGACTGACAGCACGGGAAGCAGACGGGGAAGGATAACAATCGGTTACGCTTCCGACAGCCTCTAAAAGTACATTTTCTCCTTTAATAAGGGCTTCAATGACATGTCCGCCTCCGTATTCCTGAACCTGATCTGAACTTTGAGCCGCTCCGATATAAGCATCGACAGCAGCTATCCCGGCATACCCTTCCACACCGTTCAAATGCACTTTTTTCATCTTTGTAGGAGGGGATGTATGCCCGAAGTTGATGAAAGCCCCGCTGGAGCACATGGGAGAAAAAGTTCCTGTGGTGACCACATCGACAGCATCAAAAATATCTTCCGGGCTGTGATTTGAAGCCAGGGAACTGATCTCAGTAGCCGTCAGGACAACAGCGCTTCCGTTCATTATTTTTTCGTTGATTTCTTCAATGGACCGCTGACGTTTCATAGGGAGCCTCCTTTGTGTTAAAAAATGCATCATGGACGACATGAACCGCTTCTTTGCATTGACTTCCGTGAACAATAAAATAAAAAGAAACAGGGGACGCTCCCCCGCAGATCATCCGGACTGAGATCTTTTTTTCAGCCAGAGACTGAAAGGCGCAGGCTGCGATTCCCGGCGTAGAGCAGATTCCGTTCCCAACAAGAGAAATCAGGCTATGGCTTTTATCAAAGGAGAAACGGCGTCCGGCTGTCTCTTCATTATTCTTCAGAAGGCGATGCGCTTTCTCCAGGTCTGTTCCGTCCACTAAAATGTTAATGCATGTCTGTGATGTCAAAACAGATTTAATATTAATGTCTCCGTCATTTAGTGTCCCGGCTAAATGGGCCAGTATACCCGGCTCATCTCCCACATCGCCTCCTCCCACAGTAATAATACCGATATTGTCTAAGGATGCAATCCCCGTCAGGGGAGGTCCCTCTTTTTCTTTCTTTTCATGGATGAGGGTATGGGGGCTTGCGGGGGAGGATGAAGAGGCGAAGGAGTAAAGCCGCAAGGGAATTTTTTTTGAACGTAGGGGAGGGATCGTCTCAGGATGAAGAATCCGAGCCCCGTAATAGGAGAGTTCAGCCGCTTCTTCATAATCCAGAGAATGCTGGAGGACGGCTGTGTCAATATGGGCCGGATCCCCGCTGAAGAAACCGTCGACATCTTTCCAGAGGTCAACGGAAGCCGCATGTAAAAGATAGCCCAGAGAAGCTGCGGTATAGTCACTTCCCCCGCGCCCCAAAAGGCGGGCCTTCCCTCCCGGACTGATAGCATAAAAGCCCGGGACAAGCGTGATTGCAGAAAAGCCGGTTAACCGTTTTAAGTTTCCACCGGAGTGCTTGAAATCAATGCGCGGATAATGGTCCCGACCGTCAGTGACAAGAGGGATCTCCTCAGGGAGCCGAATAACGGCCTTTAATCCGCGTTCCTGCAGGATACTTTTCAAGAGAAGACAGGAGAGCCGTTCTCCCAAGAGAATCAAAAAAGCAGCTTCGGGGAGAGTCAGGGAGTTTGGGGCTAAATCAAGGTGCAGCAAGGCCTCGGCAATCAAATGTGCGATCTCCTTTTCCCCGTTGCGTGCTTCTTTTTCAGAGACAGTTTCTTTCAATAGAAGGATATGCTTTTCTTTGACAGCCAGAAGTATCTTTTTGAAGGTTTGATGATTCTGCTCTTTTTCGGAAAGGGCCTGCAACAGGGAGGCGGTGACATTTTTCAAGGCAGAACAGACGATAATGCGTTTGTCGGGGTAGGATTCTATGATCGATGCGGTCTTGAACAGGGACTCTGCATCAGAGAGGACCGAACCTCCGAATTTTATAATACGATACATTTTGATCTCCTTAATCAACATTCCCGGACAAGCCCGGGCAATACGGAACAGACAGTGCCGGGGAATGTTCGTGTTTGGGTTACGGTTTTAAATCAGGGTAAAAGTGCGGGATTCAGGCGAAGCTACACATCACCATGTTAAGAATAAACATTTTGAAGACAAGAAGGTAGTGGCGTGTTAATAGAATCGGATCTTTTAAACAGTTATCAGAACACAAACGCGTCAGATGAATCAAATTCATCACCTCCTTAAAGATGTGAAAGCTATTATAATCATCTCTATACATAAATCAAGTCCTTTTTTCCTATACGGCCGGTGCCAAAGCATCGGCCGTTATACAGGAAGGGTCAAAAAGGTCGCTTTCCATGTAACGGAAGCTGTTATCCGCCAGGATCAAAACGACTCTTTTCCCCCAAAGGGTGCGCTGATTTTGGAGAAAGGCCGCATAAAGCGCGCCGCTGCTGATTCCGGCAAATATCCCTTCTTCTCGGATCATCCTCCGGGCTGCGGCAATGGCTTCCCGGCGTGAAACGTCCCAAAGAGCATGGATTTGTGTCTCATCCCATAACGGTGGTCTCATACTGCTGTGAATATCCTTTATGCCGTCGATGATCTCCCCCTGCGCCGGTCCCACACCGATGATACGGACTTTTCTTTGTGTCGTTTTGAAGAACGAAGAAAGTCCCATCAGTGTCCCCGTGCTTCCTGTTCCGGCGATGACAGCGTCAATGTCTCCTTCCAGGTCATTCCATATCTCTTTTGCAGTGGTTCGGGCATGGATGTCGCGATGGGCACGGTTTGAGAACTGGTCAGGGCGGTAATAGGCCTCTGGAGACCGGGAATAGATCTTTTCTGCCAAGCGAATGGCTCCGTCTGTATGAAGCTCGGCGGGAGAAAAAAAGATACGGGCATTTAAGGCACGAAGAATCTTCACGCGTTCAGGGGATGCGCTTTCACTCATGACAATGTGAACGGGGATATGAAGCAGGGCCCCTGCCAAGGCCAGCCCGATTCCGGTATTGCCGGAAGTGGCTTCCAGAATCGTCATTCCGGGTTGTAAATCGCCGCTTTTCAAAGCTTGGCGAATCATATAAAGGGCCGGACGGTCTTTGATACTGCCGCCGGGGTTCAACCCTTCCAGTTTTGCAAAAAGAGCCCCCTTGAAGCCTGAATGATAAATGGGCACCAAAGGGGTATTCCCGATTAAATCCAAAACAGAATTGTAAAACATGATTTCCTCCTCAATTTTTGTCAAAATCAAATCAGCAGATCAAATCGATATTAAGGAGGGACGACATCGATATTTCCCGGTAGAAAAGAAAAGACGAATAAGAGTTGATAAGATTTGGGGGAAAATCAGGAAGGCAAGATGTTTCTTCATAAGGAAACATTAGTAGGGCTACTGCGGATGTCAAGGGTTTTTTTAAAAGTCTGGAAAAAAAAGATAAGTTAAATATATATACTGCTCCCCGTTAACAGAAGGGTCAAAATGGTTTAGAGTGGAATGAGAAAGGAGCCTTAATGGGGAAAGGGAAATGGGCGAGCAAAG